>OJKA01000052.1_pt1 | contig 86145 bp, 77 predicted proteins | sample 1596451 | NCBI WGS metagenome assembly OJKA01 (sample SAMEA4350155, study PRJEB24818) | metagenome | biome: human; feature: gut; material: faeces | place: Denmark | collected 2013-09 | reverse complement strand
CACTCTAAGCAGAACGAAGTGGGCGTAAAGGCGGACTTTGGCCGCGTGGGCGGCTCCCTGGCGCTGTTTGAGATCAAAATGCCGTCGGCGATCCTTGACGACAGCGGTCACTACGGCCTGGATGCAGAACAACGTAACCGCGGCGTGGAGCTGAACGTCTTCGGCGAGCCAATGCTTGGGATGCGTCTGAATGCCAGCGCCACCTGGTTGCAGGCTGAGCTGACCAAAACCAAAAACGGCGTCAATCAGGGCAACGATGCGATCGGTATTCCGAGCTTCTACGCCGTGCTGGGCGCAGAGTACGATATCAAGCCGATTGAAGGCCTGACGGCGACCGCGCGCGTTAACCACTCCGGCACGCAGTATGCCGATCTTGCGAACACCAAAAAGCTGGACAGCTACACCACGCTGGATCTGGGCATGCGCTATCGCTTCGCGGTGAACCACAATGAAAACCAGATGACCGTGCGGGCAGGCATCGACAACGTGACCAACGAGAACTACTGGTCAAGCGTGGACGATTCCGGTACTTACATCACTCAGGGCGAGCCGCGTACCTTTAAGGTCTCGGTTGGCTACGAGTTCTAAGCGTTCCACCTCGTTATCCGGGGCAGGGACGCCCCAATCCCTTCGTTGTCGTGTTATAAAATTGTAATAAAAGCTTCTTACACTGGTCGCCACATCCTTACCTCTTGGCCAATGACAGGAAGCCGCTATGGGCAGACCCCTCAAATCCGTATTTAAAAAAGAACATCGCGACGATATCAGTAACCGCAGCGCTAACCCGGTATTCTCCGAGGTTGCAGAGGTGTTCCTCTCCCGCCGCCGTTTTCTCCAGATGGGGGCCGTAGCGGGGGCCGCCGTATCATTCCCGTATCTGATCACACCCGAAAATGCCATTGCCGCGGTATCGAAGCCTTCCGCGCTGGCAAAAGCAGTTTCCCTGGGCTTTACCAGCATCGACGTCTCCACGGAAGACACGGTCAGGGTGCCAGAAGGCTATATTGCCCGCCCGTTCTATCGCTGGGGTGATCCGACGGGGATCAAAGACAACATGCCGGCATTTAAGCCGGACGCCAGCAATACCACAGACGAACAGGCTGTGCAGGCGGGCATGCACCACGACGGCATGGCGTGGTTTAGTCTGCCGCAGGGGGCGCAAAACCCGGAGCATGGCCTGCTGGCGCTGAACCATGAATACATCGATAACGGGATGCTGTTTATCGACGGTACGGCGAACTGGAGCCTCGACAAAGCCCGCAAGGGGCAGAACGCGATGGGCGTGTCGGTGGTGGAAGTGAAAAAAACGGGCAGCGGCTGGGAGGTGGTGCGTCCGTCTTCCTTCGCCCGGCGTATTACCGTCAATACGCCGATGCAGCTTACCGGCCCGGCGCGGTATCAGGATTTAATGAAAACCGCCGCCGATCCGCAGGGGGAACGCGTTCTGGGCACCATGCAGAACTGCGCCAACGGCCACACGCCTTGGGGCACCTATCTCACCTGCGAGGAGAACTGGTCGGACATTTTTGTGAAAAAAGCCGATCTCAAACCGCTGGAAAAACGCTACGGCATCAGCGACAGCGATGAGTCCTATCGCTGGAACGAGGTGGATGAGCGGTTCAGCGTCGATAAAACCCCTAACGAACCCAACCGTTTCGGCTGGGTGGTGGAGATCGATCCCTACAACCCGACCTCCACGCCTCGCAAGCACACCGCGCTGGGCCGCTTCAAGCATGAGGGGGCAGCCGTCACGCTCGCCGCCGATAATCGCGTGGTGGTCTACATGGGCGACGACCAGAAGTTTGAGTACATCTATAAGTTTGTCTCCGACAAAAAATACGATCCCGCGAACCGGGAAGCCAATATGCAGCTGCTGACGTCCGGCACGCTGTACGTCGCCAGGTTCAACCAGGACGGAAGCGGCGACTGGCTGCCGCTGATCTTCGGGCAAAATGGCCTGGATAAAAGCAACGGGTTTGAAAGCCAGGGCGATCTGCTGATCAAAACCCGCCTGGCGGCCGACGCGGTGGGGGCAACGAAAATGGATCGTCCTGAGTGGATTGCCGTCGATCCGCACGCCAGCGGCAGCGTCTACTGTACGCTCACCAACAACAGCGATCGCGGTAAAGAGGGGAAGGCACCGGTCGATGCCGCTAACCCGCGCGCCAACAACGTGTTTGGTCACATCATGCACTGGCACGAAGAGGGTGCCGATCCTGCCGCCGCACGCTTTAAGTGGGATATTCTGGTTATGGCCGGGCGTACCGACGGCGACGATCCGAAGGCCAAAGGCTCCATGCAGGGCGCGGCATTCGGCAGCCCGGATGGGTTGTCGTTCGATCACCAGGGCGTCCTGTGGATCCAGACCGACGTCTCCTCCAGCACCATCAATAAGAAAGCGTACGAGGGGATGGGCAATAACCAGATGGTCGCCACCATTCCGGGCACCAACGAGTATCGCCGTTTTCTGACCGGGCCGCGCGGATGTGAAATCACCGGCATTGCGTTTACGCCGGACAACCGCACGCTGTTTATCAACATTCAGCATCCGGGGGAGGGCGGGGATGATATTACCGACCCGGCCAATCCGCGCGCTGTTTCCAACTGGCCAGACGCCAGCCCGAACGGGCGTCCGCGATCGTCAACGGTGGTGATTACCAAAGCGGACGGCGGGATCATCGGGTCGTGACGTTAATCCGCCGGGCGCATGCGCTGGCCCGGCGTTAAGCTTGCTACCACCAGCATGAAGTGTTAAAACGTGCCCCTTCTAAAAAAGAGACAGGGGTAGGGCGTGAAAGACGCGTCATCCGCTTCAGGCCGTGGTAGCGCTGAAGCTTCGTCGGATCAGAGTCCGACGCTGCAACGTGGTTTGCAAAATCGACATATTCAGTTAATTGCCCTCGGCGGCGCGATCGGTACCGGGCTGTTTCTCGGCATCGGCCCCGCCATTCAAATGGCTGGCCCGGCGGTTCTACTGGGTTACGCTATCGCCGGGATTATCGCCTTCCTGATCATGCGCCAGCTCGGCGAGATGGTCGTTGAAGAGCCGGTGTCCGGCTCCTTCGCACACTTTGCCTATAAATACTGGGGGCCGTTCGCAGGCTTCCTCTCCGGCTGGAACTACTGGGTGATGTTCGTGCTGGTGGGCATGGCAGAGCTGACCGCCGCCGGCATCTATATGCAGTACTGGCTCCCGGACGTGCCGACGTGGATTTGGGCCGCGGCCTTCTTCATCATCATTAACGCCGTTAACCTTGTGAACGTGCGCCTGTATGGCGAGACCGAGTTCTGGTTTGCGCTGATCAAGGTGCTGGCGATTATTGGCATGATCGGCTTTGGCCTGTGGCTGCTGTTCTCCGGTCACGGCGGCGAGCGTGCAAGCATCGACAACCTGTGGCAGCACGGCGGCTTTCTGGCGACCGGCTGGAAAGGGCTGATCCTGTCGCTGGCGGTCATTATGTTCTCCTTCGGCGGGCTGGAGCTGATTGGCATCACCGCGGCTGAAGCGCGCGATCCGCACAAAAGCATTCCGAAAGCGGTCAACCAGGTGGTGTACCGTATCCTGCTGTTCTATATCGGCTCGCTGGTGGTGCTGCTGGCGCTCTATCCGTGGGTAGAAGTGAAATCTGACAGTAGCCCGTTCGTGATGATCTTCCACGATTTGAACAGCAACGTGGTGGCTTCGGCGCTCAACTTCGTCATTCTCGTGGCGTCATTGTCGGTTTACAACAGCGGGGTTTACTCCAACAGCCGCATGCTGTTTGGCCTCTCCGTACAGGGCAACGCGCCGAAGTTCCTCACCCGCGTCAGCCGTCGCGGCGTGCCGATCAATTCGCTGTTCCTTTCTGGCGCTATCACCTCGCTGGTGGTGCTGATTAACTATCTGCTGCCGAAAGAGGCGTTTGGCCTGCTGATGGCGCTGGTTGTCGCCACGCTGCTGCTGAACTGGATCATGATCTGCCTGGCGCACCTTCGCTTCCGCGCGGCGATGCGACGCAAGGGGCGCGAGACGCAGTTTAAAGCGCTGCTCTATCCGGCGGGGAACTACCTCTGTATCGCCTTCCTCGGCCTGATTCTGGTGCTGATGTGCACCATGGATGAGATGCGCCTGTCAGCGATGCTGCTGCCGGTGTGGGTGGTGTTCCTGTTTATTGCGTTTAAGCTCTCACGTAAAAAGTAGCGCGGTTTTCTCCCTCTCCCTGTGGGAGAGGGCCGGGGCGAGGGCACCAGACCGCACCAAACCAGACCGCACCACACTGCCCGCCTTCACGCCCGGTGGCGCTGCGCTTACCGGGCCTACATGTTCGGAGGCCGGGTAAGGCGCAGCCGTCACCCGGCACCTCCCCTTCACCTTTATCGTGACTCCCCTCCCAATTCTGTTTTGATTCACAGGATCTTTATTTTGTAATCGATTACTTTTCATTTGAGCGAATTTGTAATCGATTACTTTTTCCGGGTGAGGCTTATCATGGTGTCAACTGAGAGTAGTGAAAAGGCGATAACACAGCACCGGCTGCTGGTGCCGCGTCTGTCGCTGATGATGTTTCTGCAATTTTTTATCTGGGGTAGCTGGTCGGTCACGCTTGGCCTGGTGATGACCCGGCACAACATGTCTTTGCTGATTGGCGACGCGTTCTCTGCCGGGCCCATCGCTTCCATTCTTTCGCCGTTCGTGCTCGGGATGCTGGTGGACCGCTTCTTTGCCTCGCAGAAGGTGATGGCAGTGATGCACCTCGCGGGCGCGGCGATCCTCTGGTTCGTGCCGGGGGCGCTGATTGCTGAGAACGGCGCGCTGCTGATTGGCCTGCTGTTTGGCTATACGCTCTGCTATATGCCGACGCTGGCGCTGACCAACAACATTGCGTTTCACAGCCTGGCGAACGTGGATAAAACCTTCCCGGTAGTGCGCGTGTTCGGCACCATCGGCTGGATCGCGGCGGGTATTTTCATCGGCGTCACCGGCGTGGCGTCCAGCGTCACCATCTTCCAGGTGGCGGCGGTCAGCTCCGTGCTGCTGGCGGTCTACAGCCTGACGCTGCCGCACACGCCAGCGCCGGCAAAAGGCCTGCCGGTTAAGGTGCGGGATCTCTTCTGCGCGGACGCCTTCGCGCTGCTTAAAACCCGCCACTTCTTCGTCTTCTCCGTCTGCGCGATGCTGATCTCCGTCCCGCTCGGCACCTATTACGCCTACACCGCCTCGTATCTGGCGGATGCCGGCATTGCCGACGTCAGCACCGCCATGTCCTTCGGGCAGATGTCTGAGATCGTCTTCATGCTGGTTATTCCTCTGCTGTTCCGCCGCCTGGGCGTGAAATATATGCTGCTGATCGGCATGCTGGCGTGGTTCGTACGTTATGCCATGTTCGCGCTGGGCGTCAGCGAGGAGGGGCGCATTCTGCTGTATCTCGGCATTCTGCTGCACGGCGTCTGCTACGATTTCTTCTTTGTCGTCGGCTTTATCTACACCGACCGCGTGGCGGGCGAAAAGGTCAAAGGCCAGGCCCAGAGCATGATCGTGATGTTCACCTACGGCATCGGCATGCTGCTCGGCTCTCAGATTTCCGGCGCGCTCTACAACCGCCTGGTGGCAGGACAGACCGTGCCGCAGGCGTGGGTCACATTCTGGTGGATCCCGGCGGTGGCTGCCGCGGCGATCGCGCTGATTTTCCTTCTCACGTTTAAGTATGACGATGACAAGGCGTAACGTTCAGGAGGTGGTATGAGGACAATGAAAGGACCGGGCATTTTTCTGTCGCAGTTTATTGGCGGGGAAGCGCCCTTCAACACGCTCGACGGGCTGGCAGGATGGGCGGCGGGGAAAGGTTACAAAGCGGTGCAGATCCCCTGCAACCATCCGCATATTTTTGATGTGGAGAAAGCCGCAGAGAGTCAGGCCTACTGCGACGACATCACCGCCAGGCTGGCCGCGCATGGGCTGGTCATCAGCGAGCTGTCGACCCATCTGGAAGGGCAGCTTGTTGCGGTAAACCCGGTTTACAGCGAGGCGTTTGACCACTTCGCCCCTGCTTCCGTGCGGGGTAACGAGGCGGCGCGTCAGGCGTGGGCGACGGAAAAGCTGAAGCAGGCGGCGGTCGCCTCGGCCCGATTAGGCCTCAAAGCACACGCCACCTTCTCCGGATCGCTGGCCTGGCCGTTTTTCTACCCGTGGCCGCCGCACAACGAGCAGCGTTTTCAGGATGCATTCGGGGAGCTGGCAGCCCGCTGGCGGCCGATTCTGGATACCTTCGACGAGCAGGGCGTGGACGTCTGCTTTGAGCTGCATCCGGGGGAAGATCTGCACGACGGCGTCACCTTCGAGCGTTTTCTGGCGCTGGTCGATAACCATCCGCGCTGTAATATTCTCTACGATCCAAGCCATATGCTGCTCCAGCAGATGGACTATCTGGCCTTTATCGATATCTACCATGCGCGCATTAAAGCGTTCCACGTGAAGGACGCCGAGTTCCGCCCCAGCGGGCGCAGCGGCGTCTACGGCGGCTACCAGCCGTGGATCAACCGCGCCGGACGCTTCCGCTCGCCCGGCGACGGACAGATCGACTTTAAGGGCATTTTCAGCAAGCTGACCCAGTACGACTACGACGGCTGGGCGGTGCTGGAGTGGGAGTGCTGCCTGAAGGATGGCGATACCGGCGCGAGTGAGGGCAGTGAATTTATCCGCCGTCATATCATCCCGGTTTCCGGACGGGCGTTTGATGATTTCGCCGCAGGGGGCAGCCATGATTAACGTCGGGATTATCGGCAGCGGGTTTATTGGCCCGGCACATATCGAGGCGCTCAGGCGTCTCGGGTTTGTGCAGGTGGTCGCGCTCTGTGACGGCTCGCTCGTTAAGGCGCAGGAAAAGGCGCACCAGCTCAATGTGCCGCACGCCTGTGCCAGCGTGGAGGAACTGCTCGCGCTCCCTAATCTGCACGCGGTGCACAACTGCACGCCGAACCACCTGCACGCGGAGATTAACTGCCAGATCCTGCGTGCGGGCAAGCACGTGTTTTCCGAAAAGCCGCTGTGCATGACGCCGGACGAGGCGCGCGAGCTGGTGGCGCTGGCGGAGCAGGCAGGCGTGGTGCATGGCGTGAGTTTTGTCTATCGCCAGTTTGCGATGGTGCGCCAGGCGGCGAGCATGATGCGCGCGGGCACCCTCGGGCGGCTGTTTGCTTCGCACGGCAGCTATTTACAGGACTGGATGCTGCTGGAAACCGACTACAACTGGCGGGTGGATGCCGCGCTCGGCGGCGCGTCACGGGCGGTGGCGGATATCGGCTCCCACTGGTGCGATACGGTACAGTATGTGACCGGCAGGCGCATTACCGAGGTGATGGCTGATTTATCCACCGTCTGGCCAACGCGCAAGGCCAGCGCGGGCGGTCATCAGACCTTCTCCCATGACGAACAGGCGGAGTATGAAGACAAACCGGTCACCACCGAAGACTTTGGCTCGGTGCTGTTCCGCTTTGACGACGGCAGCAAGGGCAGCTTTAGCGTCTCGCAGGTGAGCGCGGGGCGAAAAAATCGCCTGACCTTTGAAATTAACGGTAGCGGGCAGTCGGTGGCGTGGGATCAGGAAATCCCGCAGCAGCTGTGGGTCGGCCATCGCGCCCGGGCAAACCAGATACTCAGCGACGATCCGGGCCTGATGAACCGTGACGTGGCCGACAGCGCCCACTTCCCCGGCGGGCACATTGAAGGCTGGCCGGATGCCTTTAAAAATATGATGGCGCAGTTTTACCGTGCCGTGCAGGCGGGCGCGATGCCGGATAATCCGCAGTTTGCCACCTTCCACGATGGCGCCTGTGTGATGTATATCATTGATGCAATTGTGAAAAGTCATCAGCAGCAGCGCTGGGTGCGCGTGGAATACTGACGTAATGCCCGGTTCGCCGGGCAATCAATTTATGGTAGCCTGCACAAAACGCTAACCGCAGGATGTATCGTCGCTATGTCAATTCAGAAAATCGCTCAACTGGCCGGGGTATCCGTGGCAACGGTCTCCCGCGTACTGAATAACAGCGATACCGTGAAGGCGAAAAACCGCGAGCGCGTTTTGCAGGCGATCCAGGAGAGTAACTATCAGCCCAATCTGCTGGCGCGTCAGCTGCGCACCGCCCGCAGCTATATGATCCTGGTGATGGTCTCGAACATCGCCAACCCGTTCTGCGCCGAAGTGGTGAAGGGCATCGAAGCCGAGGCAGAAAAGAACGGCTATCGCATTCTGCTGTGCAACTCCGGCTCGGATATTGAGCGCTCCCGCTCGGGCTTAAGCCTGCTCTCCGGCAAAATCGTCGACGGCATTATCACCATGGATGCATTCTCGAAACTGCCGGAGCTGGCCGCGCTGATTGGCAACGCGCCGTGGGTGCAGTGCGCTGAATACGCCGATGCGGGCGCGGTCTCCTGCGTGGGGATTAATGATGTTGATGCCTCCCAGCACGTTGTCAGCCAGCTTGCGGACGGGGGACGCAAACGCATTGCGCTGATCAACCACGACCTCAGCTACAAATATGCCCGTCTGCGCGAGCGCGGCTATAAGAGCGTCATACACCTGCGGGATCTGGACTATCAGGCGGTGGAGTACGCCAGTGAGCTCAGCTCTGGTGCGGGCATGGCGGCGATGCAAAACCTGTTAAAAGCAAACCCGCCGGATGCGGTGTTTGCCGTTTCCGATACGCTGGCGGCGGGGGCGCTGCGCGCCATTCAGCAGGCAGGGCTGCGGGTGCCAGAAGATATCGCGGTGGTCGGCTTTGACGGCACTGAGCTGGCGGAGATGATTTCACTCACCACTATTGAACAGCCGTCGCGGGATATCGGGCGCAAGGCGGTCAATCTGCTGTTAAATAAGATCGACAACCCGGATGCGCCCACGGAAAGGGTCATGATGGACTGGCGCTTTATTTCCCGCGCCAGCTCCTGATTATCTGGCGATGACGCCAGCCAGCGAGCGAATATCGTTTCCGGTTGGCGACTGGTGAATACGCAGGCCAAATTCATCTACCACCGCGAAAATATGATCGAAGATGTCGGCCTGAATATCTTCGTATTCCGCCCAGATCACCGTGTTGGTAAAGGCATATATTTCAATCGGCAGCCCGTTGGCATCCGGCGCGAGCTGGCGCACCATCAGCGTCATATCTTTGCGAATGCGCGGGTGGTTACGCAGATATTCATTCAGGTAGGCACGGAAGGTGCCGATATTGGTCATCTTGCGCAGGTTTAATACCGATTCCCCTTCGCCGTTCTGCTGATTCCACAGGTTAATTTCCTCATGACGCGCCGCCAGATACGGCTTCAGCAGTTTCGCCTGAATCAGTTTCTGCTGCTCCTGCTCGTCGAGGAAATGAATGCTGGTGGTATCGATATTCAGGCTACGCTTGATGCGGCGACCACCGGAGGCGGACATGCCGCTCCAGTTGATGAACGCATCGGACACCAGCGCCCAGGTCGGGATGGTGGTGATGGTGTTATCGAAGTTGCGCACTTTAACGGTGGTCAGGCCGATGTCGGTCACCGTGCCGTTGGCGCCGTACTTCGGCATCTCCAGCCAGTCGCCGAGCTTGAGCATGTCGTTGGCGGAGAGCTGAATGCCTGCCACTAAGCCCAGTATCGGGTCTTTAAAGACCAGCATCAGAACGGCAGCCATCGCACCCAGGCCGCTTATCAGAATGGCGGGTGACTGACCGATCAGCAGGGAGATAATCAGTATCCCCACCAGAATGGCACTCACCAGCTTAACGCCCTGGAATATCCCCTTCAGCGGCAGCTGCGAGGCGGTAGCCATTTTCTGCGACAGATTGAAAATCACGTCCAGCAACGAGAAGAAGGAGAGCAGGGCATAAACCATCACCCACAATTTCGCGCAGGTGGTGAGTAATTCCGCCGCTTCGCTGCCTTTTTGCAGCCACAGAACCGCCTGAACGTTGACGATTATCCCCTGGAGGGTAAACGCCAGACGGTGAAATAATTTGTTCTGCGTAATGATCTGCAACCATAAATGGCTGCTGGCCTGGGCGCGTTTCTCGAATGCGCGCAGCACCACTTTGTGCAGAATAAAATGAACGATAATGGCCGTAAGAAAAATAATACCAAAGATAATCACTAAAGAGGTGGTGTGATTAATTTCAATCCCTAACTCTTCAACCTGAGCAATTAATTCCTGCATAACGTCTCCTGTATTGATGCAGCCCCATAATGGCGGCTGCGGATCTATTATGCAAATTCAGGCAGTTTTATTTTGTCGCCGGACAGGCCTTGACGACCGGTAAACACAGACGATGGCGCATACGCAGCGTGACCAGCGCCAGCACCACCATCATGGCCGTTTCCACCATCAGGAAGACGTTGACCGCCTGGGTGTAATCTCCGTGATGATTTTGCAGCCCGTGCAGCAAAATCGCGCCGAAAATGGCCGGGCCAAGCCCCAGCGCAGCCTGTTGCAGCGTGCTTAAAATCGCGCTCGCGGCCCCCGCGTCGTCAGGCTGAATATCGCGCATCCCGATACGGTAGAAGCTGTTTACAATCAGCGCCTGCCCGTAACCCACCAGCCCGGTGGCCGGGGCCAGCGTCAGCGCGGTATTCTGCATTCCCCAGTGACGGAACGTGGCGATCAACGCCACCAGGCCGACAAGCTGAATCGCAAGTCCGGTCAGCAGGATGGCGCTGGTGCTGTAGCGGGCAATCAGGCGTGGGGCGAACCAGGCAGAAATAAAATAGGTGACGCCAAGCGCGATAAAGCTATTCCCGGACTGCCACGGCGCCATCCCCAGACCGCTTTGCATGGTCAGCGCCATACAGAACATGAACCCGGACCAGACGCTGAAAAAGAGTATCCCGATCAGCACGCCAAAGCGGATGCTGCGCAGCTGCAACAGGCGCGGCGCGATGAGCGGGTGGGCATTCTCACGCTCTTTTTTGCGCGCGTTCAGCACCATCAAACAGGCCAGCGGCACAATCGCCAGCAGTGCGGCCTTCAGCGGCCACGACCAGTGCCACTGCGGGCCGAGCGCCATCGGGAACAGCAGACAGCACAGTATTGCCGTCAGCAGGACAGTCCCGGTCCAGTCAATGCGCGACGGCGTGTCGCGGCGGGTTTCCGGCACGTAGCGACGGCTCAGCGCCAGCACCACCAGACAAATCGGCACGTTGATAAAGAAGGCGTTGCGCCAGCCCAGCCCGGCGATGTCCGCCGACACCAGCCAGCCGCCACCCATCTGGCCGACGATAAACGCAATTCCGCCGATACCCCCGAACAGGCTGATCGCTCTGGCGTGTGCCGTTCCTTTTAACGTCACATGCAACGTCGCGAGAATTTGCGGCATGATCAGCGCGGCGCCCGCACCCTGCATAATGCGCGCGCCAAGCAACTGTTCGATATTTCCTGCCATGCCGCACAGCAGCGAGGCCAGGCCAAAACACGCCACGCCCCACATAAACAGGCGACGGCGGCCAAGGTTATCGCCCAGCTTGCTGCCGGGGGCCAGGCAGACGGCAAAGGCCACGCCGTAGAGGGCGACGATCAGCTCCAGTTCGGTGGCGGTGGCGTGTAACGAATGGGTGATGGAATCCAGCGCCACGTTGGTGATTGAGGTATCAATCAGCGGCAGCATCTGGCCGGTTAACAGCAATATCAGGCCCGCACGACCCGGTGAAACAACTGACGTATTCATGGTGACTCCATTGCGTCAAACAGCGTAGAGTCGTAGCATCAACCATCTGATAAACGGGTACCAGTTCTTACTTATACTGGTACTGGCACTACCATGCAGGAGATGTTATGGCGCTGATGTCTGAACCTGTCACCTCTCTCCAGGATGACACCCGCAAGCAGCTGGGCGCGTTTTTGCGTGCCCGGCGCGAAAGCCTTGATCCGCAGCGGCTCGGCTTACCGCGCAGCGGCCGCCGCCGCACGCCGGGCCTGCGTCGGGAGGAGGTGGCGATGCTCGCGGATGTCGGCGTGACCTGGTACACCTGGCTGGAACAGGGCCGGGACGTCAATCCGTCCAGCGCGGTGATGGCCGCCATCGCAAAAGCGCTGCAATGCACCCCGACCGAAGCCCGGCATCTTTTTGTGCTCGCCGGTTTGCCGCCGGGCGAAGCCCCGCAGGCGGTGTGCTGCGAGGGGATCAGCGAAGGCACGCGTCGCCTGCTGGATACCCTGATGCCGAAACCTGCCAGTATTCAGAAACCGAATTTCGATATCGTGGCGTGGAACGACAGCTTCGGCCACCTGATGGGCGTCGATTTCAACGCCATCCCGCCGGAAGATCGCAACTGTATTTACCTGTTCCTCACCCATCCGGCGTGGCGCGCGCGGCTCGGCAAACGTGACGACGTGCTGCCGATTTTCGTCTCCTACTTCCGCGCGGCCATGGCTGAGCACCGTGGCGACCCGCTCTGGGAAGCGAAGCTGGCGCGTTTTTTTGCGGTGTCCGAAGAGTTCAAAACCCTGTGGCACCAGCGTAACGACGTGCGCGGTGTGGAGAATCAGCTCAAGCTGTTCACCCATCCCGAGCTGGGGGATTTTCATCTCCAGCAGATGTACTGGTACTCCGCCCCGCGAAACGGATCGCGGCTGCTGGTCTATTTACCCGTGGATGAGGCAGGGGAGAGGGCGATGGCGTGGCTGGCGGAGCAGGGGAAATAAGTTTTTTGCGAGGGGCTTTCAGGGAATAAGAGCGGGCTCTGATAAGCGGATGAGACAGGTATAAGGTGGCGTTTAACTTAAACCAACCGACTGAATCGACATCATTTCGATGAGGGATTAAGTCGACTATACTCACGCCATGAGAAACAACAAATGTCGCCACTGATGATTGATTCCGCAGATTTCAGCCAAAAACTCGGCCTTATCTCCCGAAACGTCGAACACACCGAAGCGTTCCTGGCACGAGGTACGGCGGATTTTCATCTGCCGGGGTTTTTGCTGCCTGTGGGATACCGGCTCCTGAAATCCCGTTATGGTGATGAATATCGTCTCGTGACCACCGATGACGGCAAACCTTATACGGCGTATGCCGTAAAGCTTAAATTTCATAAAGAAATCACCTTTCCCCACGGTGCCGCCACGCAGGTGATGGTGTGGCGTACTCCGCGTGCCGTTCATCAACGCGTGATAAGCGGGTTGCCACAACTCTTTTTTCAGTGGGTGCTAAGCGAATACGACATCGTTGTCTCTGACAGTGAACAAACGGGAGACGGGCAACGGTTCTGGCTGCGCATGATCGACTGGGCGTTTACCATGAACTATCGCATTAGCGTGGCGGACGGTACGGTGGGAGAAGAGGTGACGTTAACGCCCGTAAATTCCTACGCTGAGCTGGAAGAGCGCTGGATTGCTTTTGCCTGGGGAAACGATCGTGAGGTCCATACGCATCGCAGGCTTGTCATCAGTAAAGCGTAACGGGCCGCATGCAGCGGCCCATTTTCATTAGCATTCAGTCACAATCGTGCTCAGCGGCAGGCGAGATTTCGGCAGCGTGGCGTTGAAATCTTCCACGCTGTGATGCCCGACCGGGACCACCACCAGGCTGGTGAAGCCTTTCTCTTTCAGGCCAAACTCTTCGTCGAGGATCGCGGCGTCAAACCCTTCGATGGGTACCGCATCCAGGCCCATCGCGGCCACGCCCAGCAGGAAGTTGCCGACGTTCAGGTAAACCTGCTTCGCCATCCACTGGTCGTCATCTTTCAGATCCACGCGGTGCATGTCGGCAAAATAGCAGCGGCCTTTGTGGTTCGCGGCTTTAGCTTCTGGCGTGGCGAAACGGCCGTCAGCCTCTTCCTGATCGACAACGCGCTCAAGCCAGGCATCGTCCATCGCGGTTTTCGCGCAGAACACCACCACGTGAGAAGCATCCAGCATTTTGCGTTCGTTAAACACATAGGTGCCCGCCGCGGATTTTGCCACGCGCGCTTTACCCTCTTCAGTGCTGGCAACAATAAAGTGCCACGGCTGGGAGTTGGTGCTGGACGGGCTGTATTGCAGCAGCGTTTTGATTTTTTCCGCTTCTTCTGCGGTCAGTTTTTTGGCTGGGTCGAACGCCTTGGTAGAGTGGCGTTTCAGGGCGACAGAAATAATATCCATAACAACTCCTGGTGATGAAATTCGCCCGCGGGCGGGCGTGAAAGGAAAGCAGATTACCGCGCGAAGCGGGAAAAGATAAGTGCGATTCGAGCGCTTATTCTGTTCGTCTCAGACGAACAATCAGGCTGGCCGAATCCACTTCTGATCTTTTTTCGGCAGTTTATCAACGACCAGATTCCACGAATCCGTAATCAGGTCGGTGACCAGTTCAGGCGTGATGTCGTCCGTGCCATAAAGTGAGATCCAGTGTTTTTTATTCAGATGGTAACCGGGCTCCACGCCACGGTAGATCTGCTGATTGAGCAGCGATTTTTCCGGATCGGATTTCAGGCTGACGTGGGCCCGACCGTGTGCGGTCGCCATCAGCATAAAAATTTTCCCGCCCACCTTAAACACGTCATACTCCGGGCCAAACGGCCAGCAATGTTCGGTAAAAGGCATCTCCAGCGCGACGCGTCTGGCATGTTCCTGCAAGGATTTACTGTCCATGGTTATCTTCCTCAGCAAGCCCGCGCCACATGGCTTCAAAGCCCAGCGCTTTAAAATCGACGGCACGGGACGGATCGCGGGCGGCAAACTCCATGGTGGTTTCAGCCAGCGATAAGAACATTGCATCACCGAAGGTCTTAAACTCGTCAGACATAAACACCGGGCGGATCGAACGACGACACAGTTCATGCAGTTCCGGGAACATGTCTTTCACCGCCTGCTCGGTTTCGGCGTTCAGCTTTTCACTGACGCCAATCTGGCGGATAGCCGCATGCGCCAGGGGGTTACGAATGCCCCAGTCTACATAGCTGTTCCAGATATTGCGGGTATGCTCTTTTGGCTCGGTGATGGTGCGATCGAGATTCGCCAGCATGGTCTGGCAGAGATCCTGCTTCAGATGCAGGTAGAGGGCATTCAGCAGATCGTCTTTGGTAGCAAAGTAGCGAAACAGTGTCCCTTCAGCGACGCCCGCATTACGGGCAATTAACGCCGTTGAGGCGGCAATACCTGACTGCGCAAACGCAGCCGTTGCTGCTTCCAGTAAGGCCTGTTTTTTATCTTCACTCTTCGGACGTGCCACTAAATTTTTCCTCCCGTCAATTGTAAAAGCCCTGATTGAAACACGAGCCTTGATACGCTGCAACGCGGAATGTCAAAGAACGAAAACCTTCTTGACGGCGTAATCATCCTATCTATAATGAGTGCTTACTCACTCATAATCAAGTGTCACCCGCGCAAACCATCGGATGGGGCGCGTAGGCGGGTCAGGAAATGAAAAAGCCTCTATTCATCTGCGTGGTGTTAGTCATGATTATTGCTTCAGCTGCCAGTTTACCGTTTGTACTGAATGCCGGATTTGGCCAGCCACCGCAGGGTGCGCAGCTCTCTGAAGTGGAAGCCTCTCCGCACTATCGCGACGGGCAATTCCATAACACGCTCCTTACGCCGGGCTTTACCGGGCAACAAAATATGCTGGTGGCGTGGTGGCAGTTCCTTACCCGTAAAACCGAAAACGCCCGTCCTGCGCAGCCGCTGCCGCTGGTGAAAACCGATCTGGCGAGCCTGTCGCCTGAACAGGACACGCTGGTGTGGCTCGGCCACTCCTCCTGGTATATGCAGCTGGCGGGGAAACGCATCCTGATCGATCCGGTTCTGAGTAGCTACGCCGCACCGTTCTCCTTCCTCAATAAAGCGTTTGCGGGGGAGTACCCGTGGCGTGCGGAGAGCATGCCGGAGATCGACCTGCTGATTATCTCCCACGATCACTATGACCATCTGGATTACGCCACCATCAAGGCGCTGCTGCCGAAGGTTAAGCGCGTGGTCACCCCGCTGGGTGTGGGTTCGCATCTGCGCTACTGGGGGATGAAACCTGAAATTATCGACGAGCGGGACTGGAACCAGTCGGTGCATATCAGCGATGCGCTGACGGTGCACGTTCTGCCGGCGCGCCATTTTTCCGGGCGCGGCATTAAGCGTAACCAGACCCTGTGGGGCAGCTTTATGTTTGTCACCCCAGAGCGAAAGGTCTACTACAGCGGAGACTCCGGTTACGGCCCGCATTTCAAAGCGATTGGCGAGCAGTTTGGCGGAGTGGACTTAGCCATTATGGAAAACGGGCAGTACGACCAGGACTGGAAGTACATCCATATGCATCCGGCGGAAACGGCGCAGGCCTCGGCAGACCTCAATGCCAAAGCTGTCGTACCGGGACATAACGGGCGTTTTGTGCTGGCGAAACATACCTGGAACGATCCACTGATCCAGCTGGCGAAAGCCAGTAAGGATAAAAACTACCGGCTGCTGACGCCGGAGCTGGGCGAGCCCGTGCGGGTGAGTGATACCACGCAACAATTTCGCGAGTGGTGGGAATAATGTTTAAGCGAGAAGCAGAGGGGGAGAGCAGTATGACGATTTCCGCTCAGGTTATTGATACGATTGTCGAATGGATTGATGACAACCTACACCAGCCGTTACGCATCGAAGAGATTGCCCGCCATGCGGGTTACTCAAAATGGCATTTACAGCGGCTGTTTATGCAGTACAAAGGCGAAAGTCTGGGGCGCTACATCCGCGAACGCAAGCTGCTGATGGCGGCGCGCGATCTGCGTGAGTCAGACGAGCGCGTGTACGATATCTGCCTGCGCTACGGGTTTGACTCGCAGCAGACGTTTACCCGCATCTTTACCCGCACCTTCAACCAGCCGCCCGGTGCGTATCGCAAAGAAAACCACGGTCGGGCGCACTGAAAAACATCCCCTCACCCCGGCCCTCTCCCCAAAGGGGCGAGGGTGTAATCGTCCCCTCTCCCCTTTGGGGAGAGGGTTAGGGTGAGGGGATCAGACCGCACCATGCTTACCAGCTGTAATTCACCGTCGCCGTCACCGTCCGGCCAATCCCGTAGAAGCACGCCGTATCGCTTGCGCACGACGCCACATACTTCGTGTCTGCCACGTTATTAACGTTGAACTGCACGCTTGCCCCTTTCAGGCTGCGGTTCATCTCGCCCAGATCGTAGCGCAGCATCGCGTCATACAGATCCACCGATGGCACCTTGAAGGTGTTCTTCGCATCGCCGTAGCTGGTGCCGATGTAGCGCATCCCCACGCCAGCGGTCAGGCTCTTCAGCGCTCCGCCCGGAACGGTATAGCTGGCGAACGCCGATGCCATATGCGCTGGAATGCGCGCAGGCGTTTTGCCTTCAGTTCCCGCCACCGTGGTGCTTTCGGTTTTTGCATCGGTGTAAGTGTAGGAGCCAATCAGGTTGATGTTATCCATCAGCGTGGCGTGGATTTCCGCTTCAGCGCCTTTCGAACGCACCTTGCCCGCATTTTCGAACCAGCCTTCAGCGCTGTTATAGGTCGCTACGTTGTCCTGAGTCAAATCGTACAGCGCCAGGGTCATCAGCGTGGTGTCGACCGGCTGATATTTCACGCCAATCTCGGTCTGCTCCCCGGTAGTAGGCCTGAATGGCGCAACGCCCGGCGCACGGTTGGTTTGCAGGTTCGGTTCAAACGAGGTGCTGTAGCTGATGTACGGCGACAGGCCAGAATCAAACGCGTACAGCAGGCCAGTGCGCCAGGTAAATTTGCTGTCGTTCTGCTGCGTAAAGCTATTGTCGGTGAAGTCGCTGGTACGCACTTCGCTCCAGTCGTAGCGCCCGGAAACCAGCCACTCCCAGTTGTTCCAGCTCATCTGATCCTGAAGATACAGGCCCATCTGGTCGAGATTTTGCTGCTCGTCGGACGCCGTTTTGAAGGTACTTTCATCCACGTTCACGCCGTAAACCGGGTTTGTCCAGTCGAGGTCATACTGTGAGCCGCTCCCGCGCGCCAGCAGCTGTTTATCCTTACTGGTCTTGTAATCAAACCCGCCGAGCAGGGTGTGGTTGACGCTTCCGGTCTCCAGCAGATATTCCAGCTGGTTATCAAGGCCAAATTCGTTGGTCGTGCGCTCTTCACGCTGGGCGCGACGGGTCAACACCGTGCTGTTGGCCGCGCTGTTGGCGTAAACCAGATAACGATATTTCTGCTTGATGGTGGCGTAACGGGCGTTCTGGCGGAAGGTGAGGTTGTCGGCGAACTGGTGTTCCAGCTCGTAGCCAATCATCGTCTGCTCGCGCCAGGATTGATTGTAATTCGGATCGCTGACGTTAAAGTCGCGCGGGATGTACTTCCCGTCGGCGCTTTTCACCGTGCCATACGCGGGCAGGAAGTTGCGGTATCCGGCATCCGGATCTTTCTGGTAGCTGGTCAGCAGCGTAAAGCGGGTCTGATCGTTCGGGTACCAGGTGATCGCCGGGGCGATCGCCATCCGCGTCTCTTTATAATCGTCCACCTGATTATGCTGCGTACGGGCGATACCGTTCACGCGATACAGCACGCGGCCGTCGTCGCTCAGCTTGCCGCCGAAATCAAACGCACCTTCGGCGAGATCGTTATTGCCGGTGCGGAACTGCACGTTGTGAATGGCCTCCGCCGTCGGGCGCTTGCTGGTCATGCTGATTAATCCGCCCGGATTCACCTGTCCAAACAGCACCGAGGCCGGGCCGCGCACCAGCTCCACGCGCTCCAGCAGCCACGGGTCAACTGTGCCCGTCTGTGAGGAAGCCGTTGCGCCAAAGCTTAAGCCGTCGAGGAATTTCGGCACGTAGCTAAAGCCGCGCACAAACACCTCGTCGTTACGGTTAGACGAGCCCCGGTACTCGGTAAACACGCCCGCCGAGTAGCGCAGCGCCTGCGAAACGGAGGTGACGTCCTGCATGTTCATCTGATCGCGGGTGATCACCGATACCGACTGCGGCGTCTTCACGATCTCCGCGCTGGTCTTGGTGGCGGAGAGCGTTTTCGTCGCCACAATGCCTTTTACGGGCGCAGTGGGCTCTTCAGTCACGCCCTGCGTCACCGTAATCGTTTCTTCTTTCGTTTCTGCCTGAGCCGCGACGCTGGTCGTCGCCAGACTCAGCAGCCAGAGCTGCATTATCTTATTATTTTTAAACATTTTTATTGAACGTCCTTGGTTGCTATCGCCATAAAAACACCGGTAAAACGCCGTTGATGATATTGCAAATTATTACCATTTGCATTAGCGTTGTTAACAAATTTCGTTGGGGAACAAGCGGTAATGAAGAGGGTATGGAGTGGGTTGCTGTTGGGGATCGGCGCGCTGCCCGCCGTGGCGGCAACGTGCGAGCAGTCGTCCCGGCAGGGCGATGTTCAGGGAAAGTTTGATGCCAGCGGCGAAGTCTGCTTCTCCCTGCCCGAGCTGGATGAAAATTACGTTTCCGCCACGCTGAATGGCGTGACGGATGCGCGCCTGCTGGATGGGCAAAACCGCCGCATCCGCACGCTGATCGAAAACGGTCCTGCGGACGGAGAACACACGCTGCTGTTTGCCCTGCCGGTGAAACAGAACACCTCGCTGGTGCTACACGGCGAAGCGGGCAAGCCGTGGCGTTTTCAGTGGCGGATGAAAGAGACCTCTCCGTTACCACGCGTGCAGATGCTGGCGCCAGAAAGCCCGACGCTGAAGGCGCTGGCAAACGTCATTTCTGCCGGTGGAAGTACCGAGGCGTTCTGGCAGGCGCAGCGTCGACAGGGAACGCCGATGGTGGAGCCGGTAGATGCGAGCCATAAGCGGGTGACCTTTCTGTGGCGCGGCGCGCGGGATAACGTCTTCATTCTCGGCTCTCCGGCGGGGGATCACGATCCGCTGTTCCGCCTGGGCAACAGCGACGTCTGGTTCCGCAGCTACGTGGTCCCCGCTGATACGGTGATGCAGTACAAGCTCGCCCCCGATGTGCCGATCGTTGAAGGCTCTGCCCGCGATCAACGCCGCGCCATCCTGGTAAGCGCGCAGGCCGATCCGCTTAACCCGAATAGCTTTGGGGAGCAGAAGACCGATCGCTGGAATCGCTATTCTCTGCTCGATCTCAGCCCGGCGCGCTACTGCTCCGTTCGGGCTACGGCACAGCCGCTGTTACACGGGACGTTGAGCCGCCAGAGGCTGAGCAGCAACATCCTCGGCAATGCCCGCGACGTGATGATCTACCAACCGCGCGGCGCACAGCCTGCACGCTGGACGCTCATCCTTTTCGACGGACAGGTTTATCAGGACGAATACCATTTTGCCAACGTGCTGGACGGTCTGATTGCCCGACATCACCTGCCTCCGATTAACGTGGTGTTTATCGACAGCCTCGATCACGCCCGTCGCGGCAACGAGCTGCCGCCAAACCCGGATTTTGCTGACTTTATGGCGCACGAGCTGCTGCCGTGGCTGCGGGAGAAGGGCATCGGCATGCAGCGGCAGAAAACCGTACTGGCAGGATCAAGCTACGGGGGAATTGCCTCTTCATGGGTGGCGCTGCGCTATCCGCGCCTGTTTGGCAACGTGATGAGCCTTTCCGGTTCTTACTGGTGGGCGCCGGAAGGTGACGCTCCCGGCTGGCTGACGCGTCAATACCAACAGTCTCCACCTTATCCGGTGCGTTTCTGGTTACAGGCCGGGAAGTTTGAAACCACGGGGCCGGGCGGCGGCATCTATCGCACCACGCAGGATTTTGAACAGGTGCTGAGGAATAAAGGCTACCGCGTCAGCTTCCACCCCTCATCCAGCGGCCACGACTACGCGGCCTGGTGTGAAGCGCTGATCCACGGGATGCGCGATCTCACTGGCTTACGACGCCAGTGAGAACCAGCGGCGCCAGATGAAACGCAGGATAAAGAATTCGATGGCGCCGAGCACCAAAAACCACAGACAGAACAGAATGGTGTACAGCTGATTCAGATCGACCATATGAAAGGTCTGAACCAGCTTCTGCGCCAGCACCAGACCCAGCGACGGTGCGGGTAACAGCAGGCAGGAGAGCAGGGCCATCAGCAAAATGCCCCCTGCGGTGAGCAGCGATTCTAACGGGTGTTTCATCGTAATGTTAATCGTCAGTTAAAAATGTCATTGTCCGGCATCCTGAAACGTAAAGCAATATCATCCCCGCTGGCAAAATTGGGTAAAAGGCCACCGTTATTCTGCGAATTAATAACAGAAAATAGATAATATTTTCGGGGCGATTAAATTAATATCGCGTTATGTAAATAAACGTCTTTCTCACGAAAATAATTTTACAAAGCTATAGGTGCTATATCCAATTAACGTCGCAATAACAATGGCTGCGACAATGTATAACGCCAGACGCCGTCCGCGATAAATACCAAACATGCTTCCTCCTCGTTTAGTGTTGGTTTAGAAATATTTTGTAAAAATCAACGCGTCGAAATAATTTTAATCAGTTTTGAATAACCGGGTAGTCAATATATTGCGGTAGATCAATTTAACCCGCAAGACTTAAAAATGAATTATTTAAAGCCAGAAAGGAATTCCGGCTTCCGTCCACCGGATATTGAAGGAAAAATACCATGACCAAAAAAAATTTCTCGCAGAATATGCCACCCGCAGGCGGGCAGGCGTACCAGCAGACCGTAGAGCAGGTGCTTGCTCAGGCGCAGAGCCAGGCTAATGGCCTGGACCGCGCCGAGGCGCAGGCGCGTTTACAGAAGCATGGCCCGAACGCGCTGCCGGAGAAAAAAGGCAAGCCGGGCTGGCTGCGTTTTCTCGCGCATTTTAACGATGTCCTGATTTACGTCCTGCTGGCAGCCGCCGTATTAACGGCAGTAATGGGACACTGGGTTGATACGCTGGTTATTCTGGGCGTGGCGGTAATCAATGCCTTAATTGGCCACATTCAGGAAAGTAACGCGGAAAAATCCCTGAAGAGTATTCGCAATATGCTCTCCAGCGAGGCGCGGGTTATTCGTAACGGCAACCATGAAACCATACCGACGACGGAAATCGTCCCGGGCGATATTATTGTGTTGCGCGCAGGAGATCGTATACCGGCGGATATGCGCTTAATCGAAGCGCATAATTTACGCGTGGAAGAGGCAATTCTGACCGGTGAATCCACCGTGGTGGATAAACACACGAACCCGCTGAACGGCGAATTACCGCTGGGCGACCGCACGAACCTGGTCTTTTCCGGTACGACGGTAAGCGCGGGCGGCGGCGTTGGCGTGGTCATTGCCACGGGCCAGGAGACCGAACTCGGCCACATCAACCAGATGATGGCGGGCATTGAAAAACACCGCACCCCGCTGCTGGTGCAGATGGACAAGCTGGGCAAAGCGATCTTCGCCATCATTCTGGCGATGATGGCCGCGCTGTTTGTCTTCAGCCTGGTGTTCCGCGAGATCCCGATGGGCGAGCTGCTGCTCTCCCTGATTAGCCTGGCGGTAGCCTCCGTACCGGAAGGTCTGCCAGCGATTATCTCCATTATCCTCTCCCTGGGTGTGCAGGCGATGGCGCGCAAGCGGGCGATTATCCGCAAGCTGCCGACGGTTGAAACCCTGGGCGCGATGACCGTGGTCTGCTCGGATAAAACCGGCACCCTGACCATGAACGAGATGACGGTGAAAGCCATCATCACCGCCGACACCTGCTACCGCGTGGACGGCAACAGCTACGAGCCGGTGGGCAACATCTATCTCGAAGGCAGCGATGAGCCGGTGCAGATCCAGCCGGGTACCGTGCTGGAGCATTACCTGCGCACCATCGACCTGTGTAACGACAGCCAGCTGATTCAGGACGAGCGTGGCCAGTGGGGCATCACCGGCGGGCCAACCGAGGGCGCGCTGAAGGTGCTGGCGGCCAAGGCCCACCTCGAGCCGGTCGTGACCACGCTGGTTAACAAGATCCCGTTCGACTCTCAGTACAAGTACATGAGCACCCACTACCAGATTGGCAGTGAGGAGCAGATTTTGATTACCGGCGCGCCGGACGTGATTTTCGCCCTGTGTGAGCAGCAGCAGACCCGCAACGGTGCGCAAGCCTTTGACCGCGCGTACTGGGAAACGAAGATGGAGCGCTATGCGCGTCAGGGGCTGCGCATGGTCGCCGCGGCGTTCAAGCCAGCGAACGGCGAGCAGGCATTAACTCACGACGACCTGAGCCACGGTCTGATCTTCCTCGGCATTGCCGGGATGATGGATCCGCCGCGTCCGGAAGCGATTGAAGCGATTAACGCCTGCCAGCAGGCGGGGATCCGCGTGAAGATGATCACCGGGGATCACCCGCAGACGGCGATGAGCATCGGCCAGATGCTGGGGATCACCAACAGCGAGCAGGCGGTCACCGGCTACCAGCTGGAGAAGATGAACGACGCCGAGCTGGCGGAAGCGGCGGTGAAGTATGACATCTTCGCCCGTACCAGCCCGGAGCATAAGCTGCGCCTGGTGAAAGCGTTGCAGGACAAAGGCGAAATCGTCGGCATGACCGGTGACGGCGTGAACGATGCGCCGGCGCTGCGCCAGGCGGACGTGGGTATCGCGATGGGCATCAAAGGCACGGAAGTGACCAAAGAGGCGGCGGACATGGTCCTGACGGACGATAACTTCGCCACCATCGCCAGCGCGGTGAAAGAGGGGCGTCGCGTTTACGACAACCTGAAGAAGACCATCCTGTTCATCATGCCGACCAACCTGGCGCAGGGGCTATTGATTGTGATTGCGCTGCTGGCGGGGAACATCATTCCGCTGACGCCAGTGCTGATCCTGTGGATGAACATGGCGACCTCCGCCACGCTCTCCTTCGGCCTGGCCTTCGAGGCCGCCGAGCGCAACATTATGCGCCGCCCGCCGCGTCAGACCGGGCAGCACGTGATGGACGCCTACGCCGTCTGGCGCGTGGCCTTCGTCGGCACCATGATTGCCATCGCCGCCTTTGCGCTGGAAGCCTGGCTGGCCCCGCGCGGCCACAGCGCAGAGTTCATCCGCACCGTGCTGTTGCAGATGCTGGTCTGCGCCCAGTGGGTTTACATGATTAACTGCCGCAACACCGACGGGTTCTCCCTGAACCGCGGCCTGCTGGCGAACAAAGGGATCTGGCTGGTAACGGGCGTACTGTTCCTGCTCCAGGCGGCGATTATCTACCTGCCGTTTATGCAGATGCTGTTCGGCACCGAAGCGCTGCCGCTGCGCTACTGGTTCGTGACGCTGGCGGTGGCGGGGGTGATGTTCTTCGTCGTCGAAATTGAGAAGCGACTGACCCGCAGGTTCCGTAAGGCTGCATAACTAAAACCTTACCCCTCACCCTGCCCTCTCCCCAAAGGGGAGAGGGTATTCAAGTTCCCTCTCCCCTTTGGGGAGAGGGTTAGGGTGAGGGGAAAATACTGAGGTACTCCCATGAAATTCCCACTCCTGTTCGCGCTCCTCACCTGCACCCTGCCACCCGCATTCGCCGCGGCCATCCCCGTTCGCGTCGCCGCCGTAGAGCAGACCGCTCACGCCGCCGAGCGTCAGATCCCGGGTCGCATTGAAGCTATCCACACCGTTGAGCTGCGCGCCCGCACGGAAGGCGTCATCACCAGAATCCACTTCCGCGACGGGCAGTACGTGAAAAAAGGCGACGTGTTGTTCGAACTGGACGATGCCGAGCCGCGCGCCGCCCTGCGTCTGGCGCAGGCCGAAGTGAGAAGCGCCGAAGCCACGCTGCGTCAGGCGCAGCAGCAGCTTTCCCGCTTCGAAAGCCTGGGCAGCAGCAACGCCATCAGCCGCCACGACGTGGACAACGCCCGCATGCAGCGCGACGTAGCGAGCGCCGCGCTGGAGCAGGCGAAAGCCCGGCTCGACACCCGCAGCGTCACCCTCAACTACACGCGCATTACCTCACCGATTGACGGGCGCGTGGGGCACAGCAACTTTCACGTCGGCAGCCTGGTGAATCCTGCCAGCGGTGTGCTGGTGGAGGTGGTGCAGCTCGATCCCATCCGCATCGCCTTTGCGCTGGAAGAGGGCACGTTTGCCACTAAAGCCGGACAGCATACAGATATCAACGCCATGAAGCAGGCCTGGCAGGTGCTGATTGACAGCAACGGCCAGCGCATCAGCGGGGAACTCACCTCCGTGGACAACCGCATCGACCCGCGCACCGCCAGCGTGATGCTGCGCGCCGAGTTCGCCAACCCGCGCCATCAGCTCCTGCCCGGCGGTAACGTTAACGTCTACCTGCGCCCGACCAGCGAACAGCCTGTGCTGACCCTGCCCGCCGCTGCCGTACAGCAGAACGGCGACGGGTTCTTTGCCTGGGTGGTTAACGCCGACGGCAAAGCCGAAATGCGTCCGCTGAAGGTCGCCGGACAGATCGGCCAGCAGTTCCAGATTGCCTCCGGCCTGAAGCCCGGTGAGCGAGCGATTACTGACGGTGCGCAGCGCGTGCAGCCAGGCGTTGCCGTCCAGATACTGAATTAAGGAGCCATCATGCTGACGTTTTTCATCAAACGCCCGCGCTTTGCGATGGTGATTGCGCTGGTCATCACCCTACTGGGGGCCATCGCGCTGAGGATTATTCCGGTGGAGCAGTACCCACAGATCACCCCGCCGGTCGTGAATGTGTCAGCGTCATGGCCGGGCGCCAGCTCGGCTGACGTGGCGGAGGCCATCGCCACGCCGCTGGAAACCCAGCTGAACGGGGTGGATCATATGCTCTATATGGAGTCCACCAGTTCGGACGAGGGTAGCTATAGCCTGAACATTACCTTTGCGGCAGGCACCGACCCTGATCTCGCCGCCATCGACGTGCAGAACCGCGTGGCGCAGGCCGTGGCGCAGCTGCCGACCGAGGCGCAGCAAAACGGCGTGCAGGTGCGCAAGCGCGCCACCAACCTGATGATGGGGGTAAGCCTTTACTCACCGAACAACACCCACACGCCGCTGTTCGTCAGCAACTACGCCAGCACCCAGGTGCGCGAGGCGCTGTCGCGTCTGCCGGGCGTAGGGCAGGTACAGATGTTTGGCGCACGGGACTACAGCATGCGCATCTGGCTGCGTCCGGACCGCATGAACGCCCTGAACGTGACCAGCGATGACGTGGCGCAGGCGCTGCGCGAGCAGAACGTGCAGGGGGCGGCAGGCCAGGTCGGCACGCCGCCGGTGTTTAACGGCCAGCAGCAGACCCTGACCATTAACGGGCTGGGGCGCTTAAACCAGGCCGACGACTTTGCCAACATCATTATCCGCGCCGGGGAGATGGGGCAGCTGGTGCGCCTGAAGGACGTCGCCACCATCGAGCTTGGCTCGCGCAGCTACAGCTCTGGCGCGCAGCTGAACGGGCACGACTCCGCCTACCTCGGCATCTACCCGACGCCGTCCGCTAACGCCCTGCGCGTGGCCGATGCGGTGCGCGCGGAGCTGGAACGGTTATCCACGCGCTTCCCGGACGATCTGGTCTATGAAGTCAAATTCGACACCACCTCGTTTGTGGCCGCCACCATCAAAGAGATTGGCGTCTCGCTGGCGCTGACGATGCTGGCGGTGGTGGTCGTGGTGTCCCTGTTCCTGCAAAGCTGGCGCGCGACGCTGATTGTTGCCCTTGCCATTCCGGTGTCGCTGGTGGGCACCTTCGCGGTGCTCTATACGCTCGGCTACTCCGCCAATACGCTGAGCCTGTTCGCCATCATTCTGGCGCTGACCATGGTGGTGGATGACGCCATCGTGGTGGTGGAGAGCGTCGAAACGCTGATGGCGGAAGGGCAGAGCCGGACGGCGGCGACCGCGCTGGCGCTGCGCCAGATTGCCGGGCCAGTGATTGCCACCACGCTGGTGCTGCTGGCGGTGTTTGTGCCGGTGGCGCTCTTGCCGGGGATCGTGGGCGAGCTGTACCGCCAGTTCGCGGTGACGCTCTCGACTGCCGTCACGCTCTCAAGCCTGGTGGCGCTCACCCTGACGCCCGCGCTCTGCGCGATGCTGCTGCGCCCGCGTCCGGCACAGCCCGCCGCCGTTTTCCGTGGGTTCAACCGCGGGCTGGACGCCACGCGCACGCTTTACACCCGGATCGTGAGCGTGTTCAACCTCCGTCCGTGGCTGGCGCTGCTGGCCACCGCGGGCGCGGCGGCCGTGGTGGCGTTCAGCTTTATGTCGATGCCAAAGGGCTTCCTGCCGCAGGAAGACCAGGGCTACTTCTTCGCCAGCGTCCAGCTGCCGGAGGCCGCCTCCCTGGAGCGTACCGAAGCGGTGATGACCACGGCGCGAGAGCTGATCGCCAAAAACCCGGCGGTGGAAGACGTTATTCAGGTGTCCGGATTTAACATCCTCAACGGTACCAGCGCCTCCAACGGCGGGTTTATCTCAATCATGCTCAAAGACTGGAGCGAGCGCCCGCCGCTGGACGAGGTGATGGGTACCCTGCAGCGCCAGCTGCTGGCCCTGCCGGAGGCGACCATCATGACCTTTGCGCCGCCGACGCTGCCGGGGCTGGGCAACGCCTCCGGCTTCGACCTGCGCATTCAGGCGCAGGCGGGGCAAAGCCCGGCGGAGCTGGAGCGCGTGACGCGTGAGGTGCTGGCGAAAGCCAACCAGCACCCGCAGCTGAGCCGCGTGTTCACCACCTGGAGCAGCAACGTGCCGCAGATGACGCTCACCGTTGACCGCGAGCGCGCGGCCCGCCTCGACGTGCCGGTGTCACGCATCTTCAGCAGCCTGCAAACCGCCTTTGGCGGCACGCGCGCCGGGGATTTCAGCGTCAACAACCGCGTCTACCACGTAGTGATGCAGAACGAGATGCAGTGGCGCGAGCGCGCGGAGCAAATCAGCGAGCTGTTCGTGCGCAGCAACAGCGGCGAGCGGGTGCGTCTGAGCAACCTCATCACCATCACGCCGACCGTCGGCGCGCCATTTATACAGCAGTACAACCAGTTCCCGTCGGTATCGGTGAGCGGCTCGGCAGCGGAAGGGGTGAGCAGCAGCACCGCAATGGCGGCGATGGGCGAGATTCTGGCGGAAAACCTGCCAGCCGGGTACGACTACGCCTGGAGCGGCATGTCGTATCAGGAGCAGCAGACCGGCAATCAGGCGATATGGATCGTGCTGGCGGCGGTGGTGATGGCGTGGCTGTTCCTCGTCGCCCAGTACGAGAGCTGGACGCTGCCGGCGAGCGTGATGCTCTCGGTGCTGTTCGCCATCGGCGGGGCGCTGGTCTGGCTGTGGCTGGCGGGCTACGCCAACGACGTGTATGTGCAGATTGGTCTGGTGCTACTGATAGCCCTCGCCGCCAAGAACGCAATTCTTATCGTGGAGTTTGCCCGCGCCCGGCGCATGGATGGAATGGCGATTGTCGATGCCGCACGGGAGGGGGCATCGCGCCGCTTCCGCGCGGTAATGATGACCGCCGTGTCGTTCATTATCGGCGTCCTGCCGATGATGCTGGCGACCGGGGCGGGTGCCCAGAGCCGCCGCATCATCGGCACTACGGTGTTCAGCGGCATGCTGGTGGCGACCGTGGTGGGGATAGTGTTCATCCCGGCGCTGTTCGTGCTGTTCCAGCGCCTGCGCGAGTGGGGCCACGGCCTTACGGACTCGTCGCCCACAGCTCACAATGCTTCTGCACCAGAGAAATCAGCGAGCCGCCATCGGCGATAAAGTCCCGCATGCGCTGCGCCTCGCTCTTGCCCTGCTTTAACAGCAGGGCAATCTCATTGATTGCGCTTGTCGCGCCGAGCTTCTCGGCCGACGGCGCAACCTGCTCGAGCAGCCAGGCGATATCTTCCGCCACGGTTTTGTGCTCGCCGGTATGTACGTCCGTCAGAATGCCTTCCAGCCCGTAGCGACAGGCCTGAAAACGGTTAAAGCGATAGAGCAAAAAATCCCGTTCCTGATGCTTATACGGCCGCGCGGTCAGCAGCCAGTGCGACGTCGCCTGAATAAGCCCGGCGATGTTAATGGCGTGGCCGAGCGTCAGCGGCGTATCCATCACCCGCACCTCGACGGTGCCGAAGTGCGGGCTGGGGCGGATGTCCCAGTGCAGATCCTTAATGCTGTCGATCATGCTGGTGGAGCTCAGGCGGCGGAACAGCCCCTCGAACTCCTGCCAGCTGTTGACCCACGGCATCTGACCGTTATCCGGGAAGCCCGAGAAGATGTTGAGACGCGATGAGGCGAACTTCGTGTCCGTGCCCTGCATATACGGTGATGCGGCGGCCAGGGCGATAAAGTGCGGCACAAAACGCGACAGGCCGTGCAGCAGGTAAATGGCGTCGTCCCCGGTCCGACAGCCGACGTGTACGTGCTGGCCGAATACCGTCGCCTGCAAAATCAGATAGCCAAAGCGCTCCAGCGTGACGTTATAGCGCTCGTCGTCACACACTTCCTGCCGCTGCCATTTCTGGAACGGATGCGTCCCACCGCCGCAGATCTGGATATGCTGATCTTCCGCCGCGCGCAGGATGCTCTGCTGCATCACTGAAAACTGCGCCGCTGCCTGGTCGATGGTCTGGCACACGCCGGTGGCGATTTCGAGCATGCTTTCAGTAATGTCGTGTTTGACTTCGCCCCCTTTGATGTCGTCTTTGACGGCGGCGATGAGGGCAGAGGAGTCCTGGCTCAGATCGTAACCCGGCGGGTTAACCACCTGGAGTTCGAGCTCAATGCCGAGGGTATAAGGTTCAGAGGATTTGAAGTCGGGTAAAGGCATGGCGCACTCCGTTGTCTGTTATGAGTTGAGTATAGACAATGGGCGTGGCGCGCTCTTTTCAGGGTGGTATAACTGATAGCAGGCTTAGCAAAAGGGGAGTGATCCATGTCTGACTATCCAACCATTGCGCTGACAGGACCCGGTGCGATTGGGACCACCATCGCCGCGGTGCTGCATGAAGCGGGCCGCACGCCGCTGCTGTGTGGGCGCACCGCGCATCCGGAACTGCGCCTGCGTCATGATGAGGGTGAAATTGTGGTGCCCGGTCCGGTACTCACCGATCCCAGCGTCATTACGCGCCCCGTTGACCTTGTTTTTTTGGCGGTCAAAACGACGCAAAATGCCGACAGCGCCGGGTGGCTGCGCGCTCTGTGCGATGAAAACACCGTGGTCTGCGCGCTGCAAAACGGCGTGGAGCAGAAAGCCCAGCTTGCGCCTTTGGTCAATGGCGCAACGGTGCTGCCCTCGGTGGTCTGGTTCCCTGCCCAGCGCGAGCCGGATGCCTCCGTCTGGCTGCGCGCCAAACCGCGCCTTACGCTGCCGGACGTGCCGCAGGCGCAGCGGGTGGTGGAGGCGCTTCGCGGCACGCGCTGTGACGTTGAGCTCTCGACAGATTTCACTACCGTCGCCTGGCGCAAGCTGCTGCAAAACGCGGTCGCCGGGCTGATGGTGCTGGCCAATCGCCGCGCCGGGATGTTCAGGCGCGAGGATATCAGCGAGCTGGCGCTGGCCTACCTGCGCGAGGGGCTTACCGTCGCCCGCGCCGAAGGGGCGAAGCTGGACGATGCGGTGGCGGAGGAGATCCTGGCGAACTTCCAGCGTGCGCCAGTGGATTTAGGCACGTCGATCCTTGCCGACCGTCAGGCGGATTGCCCGATGGAGTGGGACATACGCAACGGCGTGATCCAGCGCTATGGCCGCAGGCACGGGATTGCGGTGCCCATCAGCGACGTGGTGGTGCCGCTTCTGGCGGCGGGGAGTGAGGGGCCGGGGTGAGCCAGGGTCTGGCGAGAAGGAAGACCCGGCCGTTGTGCGCCGGGTAACTCTCTTACTTACCCTGACGGGCTTTCTCAGCGTTTAGCTCTTCCATTGTTGCTTCCAGGATCCAGAGGCACTGAGCACCCTCAACCGTATCCAGCAGCGCCCGGCGGGTGCGCTGATAGAACGCGTCGACTTCGGCGGGGGATTTCTCTAGAGGCGGCGTGCAGACGATATCGCTGCCAACCATGTGCGGCCACTTTCCCGCGTCAATGGTCTGGAGCGCTTTCAGTGTGGCGCTGGTGTTTGTTGTGAGCGCTGCGGCCAAAGCATCCTCCAGCAGTTGCGCTTGCCTGACGTCAGCCGTGGCAGCCAGCGTTGGTGCTTGCTCAATCCAGTGTGTGTCACCTGAGGCGATTCCATGAAGTGCTGATGGCCAGTCAGTGCTGGCTGCAATGGCTGGGACAGTGAGCGCACAAAGCAGCAGGACGATTGGATATTTCATCGCACTACCTCAAGCTCACCGCCGTCACGAAGGATTTTACGTCGCGTTGACAGTGAGAGAATAATGCACCCCTCCGAAGCAAATCCGGCTGGACCGTACTTATGGTCACCATGAATGCGGAACTCTGAACGACCAAAACTCTCTCCCGAAGTTTGCTCAAGGATAATGGTAATGGGTCCTTTAGAATTCGAATGTCCCGCAATTTTATATGTTCCGCGCGGCAATGGACCCAGACCCTTCACATGCTGACGGTCCGGATTATTTTTATTGGTAAGGGCACCGGAATATCCTGTCTCAATTAATTTGCCGTCTTTATACATCTTGCCAGTTGATTGCTCATACTTCCATCCCATAACGTTCTCCTTATGCCGTCTTACGGTCATTCCAGCTATCTGAATGCATGATGTTACCGTCCACGTAGCGCCAGGTAATTTTTTCATAGAGCAGCTCTACCAGCTCAAGATGGTTATGCTTCTCATAGTCAGGATCTTTGATATCAAGCATCATTGGACAGACGCTGGCGATCTTCACGCCTTCCAGAAGGGTGGAAAAATATTCCACTTCCTGACCAGCATCGTTGATACGGTAAAACTTTATCTCTGCGGATTTTAGCTTCTGGCCCGTGCTAACAGCCTTGTACAAATAGGGGCTGGAAGCGTCGATCTCTTTATCGAAAGAATAGGGGGAATGGATGCGAAGACTTGTCGCCTTGCCGTTATGCTTGTCCGTGGGCTGCATTATGCCGTGATTTAAGGCGATAATCTCGATGCTACCTTCACGTCCATATATATCGACAGAGCCTTTTATATCGGCGCCGCCGTCATCTTTAAGCCATAAATAAGCGGGAATAGCCATTTGTTTAAAACTCCATTTAAGGAAATCCTGAAAAGACCTTATGGTTTAGCTTGTTACGTAACTAGTGCAACGCTAGCGCGTACAAAATTGGCCGTCAATTTTGTACAGGGTGGATATAAAACGATCTGCGGTTTCGTTGATGCAAATTAAGAAAGTATGGGGGCTTATGGTTTGGATCTGGATAACTTGTTAATGATTAATACGGTGGTTTTGCTTAAATAATAATTAAGTGAATATTAATTGAAGATGTAATAAATACTTGAATGTTTATTGGGTATTCTGTCTATTTGACTCTTTATTAATTGTTTAAAAACTCATAACGGCTCGTCTGAATATCCACCTATCCGTAGCGACACACCTGAAAACGGTAAAGAGGTACCGCAGAAAATCCCGTTCCTGATGCTTATAAGGCCGCGTGGTCAGCAGCCAGTGTGACGTGGCCTGGATCAGCCAGGCGATATTAATCGCGTTGTTGAGCGTCAGCGGCTTATCCGTCGACCGCACCTGCACGGTGCTAATGTGCGGGCTGGGGCGAATGTCCCAGTGCAGATCTTTAATGCTGTCGATCCTGTCCGACCGTCAGGCGGATCGCCTGATGGAGTGGGACATACGCAACGGCGTGATCCAGCGCTATGGCCGCAGGCACGGGATTGCGGTGCCCGTCAGCGATGTGGTGGTGCCGCTGCTGGCGGCGGGGAGCGAGGGGCCGGGGTGAGAGAGATAGTGGTATTAACGTCTGGGGAATTGGTCTGGGTGAAAACCTCGCATCAGTTCCCCACAAATGCGCTCACCGGCAAACCAAAACGCTTCGCCAGCGCGCATATGATCCAGCGTTAACGTGCCTGATCTATCTTGGCCTGAAATATTTGTTTAATTTGCGTAGCGTATTCAGGAATTGCTTGCTGAGAAGAAGTGCAGCGGAGATAGTTTTGCTAACCAGGCTATATAGAAACGTGTGAAAGATGCGTCCGCTATGTGTCAATAACAGGCATTGCGGGATATGTATGAGACTGGCCGCCATTCCCGATAGCACAGCTCTGATGCTACACTGTTTTCAGTCCTCATTACCTCAACAAATAAATTTATGACTACCGCTGATTTCAAACGCCCTAAACTTGAACTCCCAAACGGGGCAGATAAACTGCTGCTGCACTCCTGTTGCGCTCCGTGTTCTGGTGAGGTAATGGAGGCGATTCAGGCCTCAGGAATCGACTACACCATCTTCTTCTACAATCCGAACATTCATCCGCAGAAAGAGTATCTGATTCGTAAGGATGAGAATATTCGCTTTGCCGAACAGCACGGCGTACCGTTTATCGATGCGGATTACGATACAGATAACTGGTTTGAGCGCGCCAAAGGCATGGAATGGGAGCCCGAGCGCGGCATTCGCTGCACCATGTGTTTTGACATGCGCTTTGAGCGGACTGCGCTTTACGCCGCTGAAAATGGCTTCAATGTGATTAGCAGTTCACTGGGCATCTCTCGCTGGAAAAATATGCAGCAAATCAACGACTGCGGTCAGCGAGCCGCCGCCCACTATCCGGGTATGGTCTATTGGGACTATAACTGGCGGAAACAGGGCGGTTCGTCGCGCATGATTGAAATCAGCAAGCGCGAGCAGTTTTACCAGCAGGAATACTGCGGCTGCGTTTATTCACTGCGTGACAGCAACCTGCACCGCAAATCCCAGGGCCGTCCTCTCATTCAGATCGGTAAGCTTTACTACGGTAAAGAAGACGACCAGGCCTGATTTTATGTCACGCCCTCTGTGGCGTGACCGCCTTCCTGTGCATTCCTCTAACAATTGCATGCCCCACCCGGCACGAACAGTAATTTTTAGTCATGAGATGGCTGAAAGTCGATCTGGCATCGAAGCCTGCTGAACGCTCTTAACAGTCATTCATCAAACAACGTTGTCCTTTGTGTAAGGCCGACTCAGTGAGCCGTTATATAAGGCTCCTTCACAAACTCCGCTAACAACCCAGCAGTTGCTTACAGAGCGTGGAAAATGTCACCGCATCGTCCGTTTCCACCAGTACGCTCACGTACGCCGCACAGGTGCCAGCCAGTTCAAAGAGATCCGCAGAATCGGGAAGTTGCAGGTGAAGAAGGTGATGAACAGCGCTTTCTTCAGCGTGTACGTATGAAAATCCAGGGGTAGTCGCCATTTAGCATCCTCGTTGTCCAAAAAAAATGTCATGTCATGCTAATGGGTTCCTACGCCCGGTTACGGATGTGCCGCAACGCAGGCACTTTAAAACCGCGAAGAAGGGATGAAAAGGGATGCCCCTGAATTACATAAGGTTGCTTAAAAGTTTGCGAGGCGGCTTCCAAAGGGCATTGCCGGGTGGCGGCTGCGCCTTACCCGGCCTACAAAACCGCGAACAAGCCAACCAACCCGCGACACGAACCGTAGGCCCGCGCAAGCGCAGCGCCGCCGGGCACAGCCACACCGTAGCTACCCCTCGCTCATCATCGCCAGAAACCGCTTCACCGTCCGCGAACGCTCAAAACGCCGCCAGCAGAGCGCGATATCGGTATAAAGCTCCGGCGAGCGCAGCGCATGGTAGGTGACATTCGGCGGAGAAATAGCGGCCATGGATTTCGGCACCAGCGCGAACCCGCCGCCAGCGGAGACCATGCTCAGGGAAGAGGAAAGTTGTGAAGATTGCAGCGTGTGTTGCATATCGATCCCGGCCCGCTCGCAGCTGCCGTAAACGCGGTCATACAGCCCCGGTGCTACCTCTTGGGGGAACAGCACCACCGGCGTATCCCGCAGCTCATCCAGCGCCAGATCGCCACATGCCGCCAGAGGATGATCGCGATGCAGCGCCACCACCATCGGCTCCCGGTCGAGGATTTTTAATTCGAACACCTTACTGCTTTCGCACGGCAGGCGCACAAAGGCGATATCCAGCTCACCCTCCGCCAGCATCGTCGTCAGCGACGACATATTGGCTTCCACCTGGTGAACCTGCACAGCCATGTTCTGCACCTGAAACTGGCGAATCAGGGCGAAGATTTTGGGATGAAAAGCATCTGAACTGGTGATGCCAATCGACAGGCTGCCGTTCAGCCCGCGCGCGATGCCCCGGGCTTTCTCCAGCGCGGCATCGCTCAGCGCCAGTATCTTACAGGCGTCCTCATAGAAGGCCTCTCCCGCTTCGGTCAGCTCCACGCCCCGTGTCAGGCGCCTGAACAGCGGCGTGCCCACTTCCTCTTCGAGCCGTTTGATCTGCTGACTCAGAGGAGGCTGTGAAATACCCAGCGCTTTGGCCGCCCTGGTGAAGTGTCGCTCGCGTGCTACCGCGACAAAATAGCGCAGATAACGAAGTTCCATATCAAAAACGTCTCAAACCAGCATGGATTCTATATTGGAACTCTCTGCTGAATCGGGTCAACATTTATTTAACCTTTATAAATAAAGTTGAAGAGGACGGGCATGATGATGCATTCATCTGCATGCGACTGTGAGGCGAGTTTATGCGAGACCCTGCGTGGGTTCTCGGCTCAGCATCCTGACAGCGTGATCTATCAGACATCGCTAATGAGCGCCCTGCTAAGCGGCGTCTACGAAGGGGAGACGACCATCGCCGACCTGCTGGCACACGGTGATTTTGGTCTCGGTACCTTTAACGAGCTGGACGGTGAAATGATTGCCTTCAGCAGCCAGGTGTACCAGCTGCGCGCCGACGGCAGCGCCCGCGCCGCGAAGCCGGAGCAAAAAACGCCGTTCGCGGTGATGACCTGGTTCCAGCCGCAGTTCCGCAAAGCCTTCGACGGGCCGGTCAGCCGTCAGCAGATCCACGACGTGATCGACCAGCAAATCCCCTCCGATAACCTGTTCTGTGCGCTGCGCATCGACGGCAATTTCCGCCACGCGCACACCCGCACCGTACCGCGCCAGACGCCGCCGTACCGGGCGATGACCGACGTGCTGGATGACCAGCCGGTGTTCCGCTTTAACCAGCGCGAGGGCGTGCTGGTCGGGTTCCGCACCCCACAGCATATGCAGGGCATTAACGTGGCGGGCTATCACGAACACTTTATCACCGACGACCGTCAGGGCGGGGGCCACCTGCTCGACTATCAGCTGGAGAACGGCGTGCTCACCTTCGGCGAAATCCACAAGCTGATGATTGACCTGCCCGCCGACAGCGCGTTTTTACAGGCCAACCTGCACCCCAGCAACCTTGATGCGGCTATCCGCGCCGTCGAAAACTAACAGGAGAACTACCGTGAACAGTGAGAAACAGTCACGTCAGTGGGCGCACGGCGCCGATATGGTTGTCGGCCAGCTGGAAGCGCAGGGTGTGAAGCAGGTGTTCGGCATACCGGGCGCAAAAATCGACAAGGTCTTTGACTCTCTGCTGGACTCCTCCATCGAGATTATCCCGGTGCGTCACGAGGCGAACGCGGCGTTTATGGCGGCAGCGGTAGGGCGGTTAACCGGCAAGGCCGGGGTCGCGCTGGTCACCTCCGGGCCGGGCTGCTCCAACCTGATCACCGGCATCGCCACCGCCAACAGCGAAGGTGACCCTGTGGTCGCGCTGGGCGGGGCGGTGAAGCGGGCAGATAAAGCGAAACTGGTGCACCAGAGCATGGATACCGTCGCCATGTTCAGCCCGGTCACCAAATACGCCGTCGAAGTTAATTCACCGGACGCGATTGCCGAGGTGGTGTCGAACGCGTTTCGCGCTGCCGAGCAGGGCAGGCCGGGCGGGGCGTTTGTCAGCCTGCCGCAGGATATTGTCGACCAGCCCACCACGGGGGCGATTTTACCCGCCAGCACCGCGGCGCTGATGGGCCCGGCGCCGGAGTCAGCCATCAACGACGTGGCGAAGCTTATCGCGAAGGCCAAAAACCCGGTCATCTTACTCGGTCTGATGGCCAGCCAGCCCGCCAACAGCGCCGCGCTGCATAAGCTGCTGGAGAGAAGCCGTATTCCGGTCACCAGCACCTATCAGGCCGCCGGGGCGGTGAATCAGGAACACTTCACCCGCTTCGCCGGACGCGTCGGCCTCTTTAACAACCAGGCGGGCGACCGGCTGCTGCATCTGGCGGACCTGATCATCTGTATCGGTTACAGTCCGGTGGAATACGAGCCGTCCATGTGGAACAGCGGCGACGCGACGCTGGTGCACATTGACGTGCTGCCCGCCTATGAGGAGCGCAAGTATGTTCCCGATCTGGAACTGGTCGGGGATATTGCCGCCACGCTGAATCTGCTTGCCAGCCGAATCGAGCACAAACTTGAACTCAGCCAGCGCGCCTCGGAAATTCTTGTCGATCGCCAGCATCAGCGGGACCTCCTCGACCGTCGCGGCGCATCGCTTAACCAGTTTGCCCTGCATCCGCTGCGCATCGTCCGCGCCATGCAGGACATCGTGAACAACGACGTGACGCTCACCGTCGACATGGGCAGCTTCCATATCTGGATCGCCCGCTACCTCTACAGCTTCCGGGCGCGTCAGGTGATGATCTCCAACGGTCAGCAGACCATGGGCGTGGCGCTGCCGTGGGCGATTGGCGCGTGGCTGGTCAACCCGGGGCGCAAGGTGGTCTCGGTCTCCGGGGACGGCGGCTTTTTGCAGTCGAGCATGGAGCTGGAAACCGCCGTACGCCTCAACGCCAACGTGCTGCACATCATCTGGGTGGATAACGCCTACAACATGGTGGCCATCCAGGAAGAGAAAAAATACCAGAGGCTTTCCGGCGTCGAGTTCGGCCCGGTCGATTTCAAAGCCTATGCCGACGCGTTCGGTGCGAAAGGCTTTGCCGTCGAGAGCGCCGATGCGCTCGAACCGACGCTGCGTGCGGCAATGGATGTCGATGGCCCGGCCGTGGTGGCCATTCCCGTCGACTACAGCGATAACCCGCTGCTGATGGGCCAGCTCCATCTCAGCCAGATTTTGTGAATCAATATAAGGACAGAGAAATGCAAAAAGTGGCTCTCGTAACCGGCTCCGGCCAGGGGATTGGCAAAGCGATCGCGCTTCGCCTGGTTAAGGATGGTTTTGCCGTTGCTATTGCGGATTACAACGAAGAGACGGCGAAAGCGGTCGCGGATGAGATCACCCGTAACGGCGGGAAGGCCGTCGCCGTGAAGGTGGACGTCTCTGACCGCGAGCAGGTGTTCGCGGCGGTGGAAAAAGCCCGCACCGCGCTGGGCGGTTTTAACGTCATCGTCAATAACGCCGGGGTGGCGCCGTCCACGCCCATCGAATCCATCACGCCGGAGATTGTCGACAAGGTTTACAACATCAACGTGAAAGGGGTGATCTGGGGCATTCAGGCCGCAATTGACGCGTTTCGTAAAGAGGGGCACGGCGGCAAGATCATCAACGCCTGCTCCCAGGCGGGCCACACCGGTAACCCGGAGCTGGCCGTCTACAGTTCCAGTAAATTCGCGGTGCGCGGCTTAACCCAGACCGCCGCGCGGGATCTCGCGCCGCTGGGGATCACCGTTAACGCCTACTGCCCGGGGATCGTCAAAACGCCGATGTGGGCAGAAATCGACCGTCAGGTCTCCGAGGCGGCGGGTAAACCGCTTGGCTACGGGACGGAAACCTTTGCCGAACGCATCACGCTTGGCCGTTTGTCCGAGCCAGAAGACGTGGCCGCCTGCGTCTCTTACCTCGCCGGGCCGGATTCCGACTACATGACCGGTCAGTCGCTGCTGATTGATGGTGGGATGGTGTTCAACTAAATACACAATACTAAAAAGCTCTGACATGAACTTTCCCCTGCTCCCGTGCAGGGGCTTTTTTTTGTCTCGTCAGCCATTGTGCATTACACTGCGCGCTGCAAAACTTTAGTCTTAAGATCTGACAGGCGGTAACAGCGATGAACGGTACAATCACAACGTGGTTTAAAGATAAAGGCTTTGGATTTATCAAAGATGAAAACGGCGACAACCGCTATTTTCATGTGATTAAGGTCGCCAACCCTGATCTGATTAAGAAAGATGCGGCGGTGACCTTTGAGCCAACCACCAACAGCAAAGGCCTTTCCGCGTATGCGGTGAAGGTGATCCCTGAGAGTAAGCATCTTTATATTGCGGGCGAGCGCGTGAAGCTCACCTCAATTAAATCCTTCGTGGTGTTCAGCGAGGAAGAGCCCGTTGAGACCAAAATCGACAAAGAGAATGCGGTGCTGTCGGTGGGGCTGCTGATGAACAGCATCAAACCAAAAACCGAGAAAAAGCCGGGCGAAATGCGCACGGTGAAGAAGCTGGCGATCACCACCTTCCAGAACACGACGATGATCTTCACTGAAGATGAGATCGACATTGATGCCACGGTGAAGCTGCTGAAGTAACGTTTTGCCGGGTGGCGGCTACGCCTTACCCGGCCTACGAAACCCGTGCGGCACGCGCCGTCGGATTTATACGCAACATATCAACGCGGCACGAAACGTAGGCCCGGTAAGCGTAGCGCCACCGGGCACCGCCGCGCGCACTTACCCCATCCTGTGCTCACCCCTTAACATTGCCTCACGGTCAAACACCTTCTGGATCTCGCCGTGCGCCATAAACGCCGCCCGGTCGGACATATGCGCAATCACGTCCGCGTCGTGGCTCACCAGCAGATAGGTCATGCCGTGCTGCGCCTTCAGGCGGTTGAGCAGGTTCAGAATCTCCGCCTGTACCGACATATCCAGCGCCGAGGTCGGTTCATCCAGCAACAGAAGCTGCGGGCGCAGCAGCAGCGCGCGGGCAATGGCCACGCGCTGACGCTGTCCGCCGGAAAGCTGATGCGGGTAACGCCTGCCCGCGTCGGCAGCCAGACCCACCTGTTGCAGTGCATCCGCCACCTTTTCGGCAACCTGGGTTTCGCCGTAGATGTTTAACGGCTCCGACAGGGTGCGGGCAATGGTGTGGTTCGGGTGCAAAGACGCCCACGGATCCTGGAACACCATCTGCACGTTACGGCGAAGCGCGCCTTCAAAACGTCGTCCTGGCCGTAAATTTTCCCCGAGGATGGAAATGTGGCCATTCCACTCGCGCAGCAGCCCCGCCAGCACGCGCAGAAGAGTCGATTTGCCGCAGCCGGATTCACCGATCAGGCTGAAGGTTTCGCCTTTTTCGATGGCAAAACTGGCGGCGGAAACCGCCGTTTTTTCACCAAAACTCACCCGGAGCTGGTTAACCTCAACGAGTGCCATTGTCGGCCTCCTTCCACGGTTGCGAACGGTCGAGCGTCGGCAGCATCTGGCCAAACGTCCCGGCGTTCGGGCGGCAGGTCCAGAGCGTGCGCGTGTAGGGATGGGTTGCCTGCGGCAACTGGCTCGCCGCCATTTCATCAACGTTCTCACCCTGATACATCACCAGCACGCGGTCACAGTGTTCCGCGACGAGCGGCAAATCGTGGCTGATTAACAGCATCGCCATCTGCCGCGCCTCGCACTGCTGTACCAGCAGCTCCAGGATCTGGTTGCGCAGGCGGGCGTCCAGCGCGGAAGTCGGTTCGTCGGCGATCAGCACCTGCGGGTTGTTGATGAGTGCAATGGCGATCATCACGCGCTGGCCCATGCCGCCGGAGAGTTCGCCGGGATAGCGCTGGAGCACGTGCTCGTTCAGCCCCACGGCGCGGATGATATCGTGAATGCGCGCCAGGCGTTCGGCGCGGGGCAGGCGCTGATGGAGGGTCAGCGCCTCATCAAGCTGGGCGGCGACGGTTTTCACCGGGTTTAGCGCGTAGCGCGGGTCCTGCAGGACCATCGCAATGCCGTTGCCGCGCAGCGCCTGCCAGCGGCGGCTGTTCAGAGTCAGCAGGTCGTTGCCGAGCACGTTAAGACGGTTCGCGCTCACGATGCCGGGCTTGCGCACCAGCCCCAGCAGGGCGCGGGCAGACATGGACTTGCCGGAGCCGGATTCTCCCACCAGCGCCAGCCGCTCGTTGCCTAACGTAAAGCTCAGGTTGTTGACCACGCGCGCGGCGGGGTAGTCGATATTTAGCGCATCGACGATGACGCGGTGTTCAGTCATGCTGTGGCTCCAGTACGTCGCGCAGGCCATCGCCCAGCAGGTTAAAGGCCAGGCTGGCAAACAGAATCGCCCCGCCTGGAATGGCGGCAATCCACCACTGGTCGAAAATGACCTGCATGCCGTCGGCGATCATCGCGCCCCATTCGGCCATCGGCGGACGCGCGCCAAGGCCGAGGAAGCCCAGCCCGGCGGCCGCCAGAATAATCCCCGCCAGATCCAGTGCCAGCCGCACAATCGCGGACGGCAGGCACAGGGGCAGAATATGGCCGACCAGCAGGCGCGGACCGCGAATGCCCATCATCTCCGCGGCGGCCAGATAATCGCTGTGGCGCAGACGCTGGATTTCACTGCGCGCCTGGCGCGCATAGGCAGGCCAGGTCGTTAAGGCCAGCGCCAGCGCGCCGTTCACCAGACCGGGGCCGAGCATCGCGACAAACGCGAAGGCGAGGATCAGGCGCGGCATCGACATCACCACGTCGGTAAAGCGCATCAGGATGCGCTCCATCCAGCCGCCGTAGTAGCCTGACAAAATCCCCACCAGCAGACCGGCGGGGAGGGTAATAACGGTGACTAAGGCCACCAGCCCCAGTGCCGGACGGGTGCCGTAGATTAATCGGGAGAGCAGATCCCGCCCATAGCTGTCGGTACCCAGCCAGTGCTGCGCGTTGGGCGGTTGCAGACGCGCGGCGGCGTCCTGCCAGTTGGGATCATGCGGCGCAAGCCACGGCGCGAACAGGGCAATAAGCACCAGCAGCGCGATGGCGATCAGCCCGCAAAACGCGGCAGGGGAGCGGCGCAGGCGGCGTAAGAAGAGATAAAACGGCATTAGCGCACCCTGGGATCGGTCGCCCGCACAAGCAGGTCGGTAAGGTTATTGATCAGAACAAAGCAGACGCCAATCAGCAGCGTGCCGCCCATCACCGCGGTGGTGTCACCGGCGAACAGGGCGGTGGTGAGGTAGCGCCCGATGCCCGGCCACGAGAAGACGGTTTCGGTTAATACCGCGCCCTCCAGCATGCTGGTGTAGGCCAGGGCAATCACCGTCAATAGGGTGCTGCGAATGTTCGGCAGCACGTGACGCAGCAGGATGGTCATCTCTCCGGCGCCTTTGGCGCGGGCGAGCAATATGTACTCTTTGTTCATCTCGCTCAGACAGGCGGAGCGCGTCAGGCGGGTGATACTTGCCAGCGAGTAGTAGGCCAGCAGCAGCACCGGCAGCACCAGGTGGCTGATGGCGTTGCGGAACGCCTCGCGGTCGCCGGAAAGCCAGGTATCAACCAGCGCAAATCCGGTTCGTGGCTCAACGGTGAATTGCCAGATGTCGTCCAGCCTGCCGGGGCCAGCGCTCCACTGTAGTTTCGCGTAGAACAGAGCCAGCATCAGCAGTCCGAGCCAGAATATTGGCACCGAATTGCCGAGCAGGGTGAGCGTTCTGATCGCTAAGTCCAGTGGCGAACCGGCGTAGCGGGCGCACAGCACACCCGCAATCACGCCGAGTACCGTGCCGATAATTAGCGCCAGCGTTGCCAGTTCCAGCGTGGCGGGAAAGGCGTGCAGCAGGTCCTGCAATACCGGCTGACCGGTAGCGCTGGCGGTGCCTAAATCCCCGTGAGCGAGGTTTTGCAGGTAGTGCCAGAACTGCACGGGCAGGGGCCGATCCAGCCCAAGCTGGTGGCGAACCTGATCGTAAGTGGACTGGCTGGCGTGATCGCCGACGATCTGCAATACGCGATCGACCGGGGAAAAGGCAGAGAGCGCAAACGTGACCAGCAGTAGCCCGAACAGCGTGAGCAGGAGAGTCAGCAGACCCTGAAGCACGCGGGTGGAAAGATGTGGCATGGGAAAATCGTTATCCTGAAAATATGCACGAACGACCCCCTCTCCCTGTGGGAGAGGGCAGGGGTGAGGGGAAACAGGCGGCTCTGTTGCGCGATGTTGCCCTCACCCCAACCCTCTCCCACGGGAGAGGGAGAGGGGGGAAAAGCTACTTCGTAACGCGATCGTACCAGACCATATCCGCGTTCAGCCCCTGCTGATATCCCTTCACGTTATCGCGCACCACGATCTGGGTTTTGCCCTGGTCAACGAACACATACGGCGAGTTATGCTGTAACTGTTCCTGCATCTTCTTATACAGATCCAGACGTTTTGCCGGATCCGGCTCGGCAACCGCCGCCAGCGTAGCGTTGTTCAGCTCCGGAATTTTCCAGCCGTTAAGCCCGGCCACGGTGCTGGATTTCCCGTCATTCCATGCGAAGGCGCTGGCGTTGGAGTGCGCATCGAAGTAGTCCGGGATCCACAGACGTATGGCCGCCTGATGCTGTTTCGCACGCACGCGGGCGTACACCTGGCTACCCGCCGCGGGCAGCAGATCCACCTTCACGCCGCCCTGAGCGAAGCTCGCCTGCATGGATTGCGCGATGGTGATGAACGGCGGTTTATTCTCTACGTCCAGCGTGAAATGCGCGTCTTTGATGCCCGCTTTGGCGAGGATCGCTTTTGCTTTTGCCGGGTCAAACGTGAACGGATTGTCCTCCAGCGCGCCCGGCAGGCCGACCGGCAGGAAGCTCTGATGAACAAAATACTGGCCTTTCAGCAGGTCTTTGGTGATGCCTTCATAATCCACCAGCCAGCGCGAGGCTTCCCAAAACGCTGGATTATTCAGCAGCGGGTTAGCGCTGTTGCCGGTGTTAAACACCAGATAGTTTTGCTCGGCAGAAGGGATGCTCAGCACCTTCACGCCCGGCTTGCCGCTGAGGGCGCTTATCTGGTCTGCACCCAGATCGCGCGCCACGTCCGCATCACCCTGCTGGATAAGCAGGCGGCGGGAAGCGGGATCGGGGACGTTTTTAATGATGATGCTTTTAAGCTTCGGCGCGCCGCCGGGCGCGGATTCGTTGGCTTCCAGCACGATGGCCTGATGCGGCTGGTAAACGCGCATTTTGAACGCGCCGCTGCCCGCAGAGTGCATTTTTAACCACGCGTTGCCGAAGTCGTTATCCTTCACGTTTGCCGCAACCTGTTTTTCATCGACGATGGAGGCAATCGGCGTGGAGAGAATATTCAGCGCCACCGACGGGCTAACGTCGGCCGTCCAGTGAAGCGTGAGGGTATGGTCGTCCACTTTCTTCAGCTGGCTGGCGATGTTGCTGGCGTCCCAGCCCAGTACGTTGAGGATAAACGCCGGGGATTTGTTCAGCGTCACGGCGCGGGTATAGGAGAAGATCACATCTTCCGGGCGCAGCGGGTTGCCGGAGGCGAATTTTGCATCGGGCTTAAGTTTGATGGTCAGGGTTTTTGCTGCCGCGTCCGCTTCCCAGCTTTCGGCCAGAACCGGGGTGATTTTTTCCGGGTTATCGCGGTCCGGCTGTACCAGACGCTGATACAAACTCGGTACGGTCTGGATGCTGGAAAGTTCGTTGGCTTCGGCCGGGTCAAGGCTCACGATATCATCCAGACCCTGGGCGACAACCAGCGTGTTGGGTGGGGTAGCGGCGTGAGCAGCGCTTGAGAGCGCAGCCAGCACCAGTAACGGCAGCAGTTTTTTAGTCATAGCGATCCCTGAAGAAAATATATTGTGATTGTTTTATGCACCGTTACGGTAGGCTGGCTGAGGATTTCCTCAAAGTCGAAATTCTGCTTTGCTTATGCCATCCGGAAATAACGCATTCGGTCTGGTTATGAGCCACCTCTCTTTTCGTTCGCTTTTTAACCTGCTATAACAAACCCCTTACCTTTCAGGGAGTCACCGCCATGCCCGAAATCAATCAACATGGTCAAACCGTTAACGATATTGTCCCGGACTGGAAATGCGCCCGCGCGTTAACCCGTACCCTGCTCACCGGGCAGTATTGCCGCCTGGAGCCGCTGGATGCCGACCGCCATTCGGCTGATTTGTTTGAAGCCTATGCGCTGGGTGACGACAGCGACTGGACGTGGCTTGCCAGCACTCAGCCTGTGAGCGTTGAGGCCACTGCGCACTGGCTGCTGGGAAAGGTGCTGGATGACGACCTGGTGCCCTTTGCCGTTATCGATCTGCGCACCGAAAAGGCGGTAGGGCTGGTCAGCTATATGGCGATAGAACGCTTTCAGGGCTCGGTTGAGATCGGCCACGTCACCTGGTCGCGCAGAATGAAGGGCACCCGCGTGGGTACCGAAGCGGTGTGGCTGCTGCTGAAAAATGCCTTTGAGCATAAATATCGCCGGCTGGAGTGGAAGTGCGATTCGATGAATACCGCCTCACGCAACGCGGCGGAGCGGCTGGGGTTTGTCTGGGAAGGGCGCCTGCGGCAGAAGCTGGTGCGCAAAGGGCGCAACCGCGACAGCGATATGCTCTCGATTATTGACGGTGAATGGCCGCAAAAGGATGCTGCACTGCGCGCCTGGCTGGCGGCGGAGAATTTTGACGGGGAAGGGCGGCAGGTCAGACGGCTTGAAGAATTTCGCTAGAAAGGCGTTGCGGGCAGAGTGCATTATGGCAACTCTGCCCACGAACGTTATTTCTCGATCATCTGAATAATTTGATCGCGGTTGATAGCATGTTCATTGCCAGCAACATCCTCATAAGTTATTAAACCGTTATCATCATCCACTTCCGGTTTTCCATGGGTAATAATCATTTCCCCATTTTTCTTTTGTAATACATAGTCGCTGGAGCACCCTGCAACCGTGAGGGTCATCAGTGCCAGACTCATTACTGCAACCAATTTTTTCATCTTAATGCCTATACCTTAAAAGACCACCGTGGGCCGAATGACGTTACTGAATACACTTTCATTGAAAAGGAGATATCAATAACACTGCATATAGTAAAAACATGAACAATAGCGTCATAATCACAACGCGACGTTCGAGTGGCGTAACGATTGAATTAGATTCTTCATCTGGTTTCGTTGACATGATTATCTCTCAATTAACCTGCGAGCGTACCCGACACTTTTAATGGCAGACGATAGCGATGTGCCATACATAAGAAGTTATCGACATTTGCTGAACCTCTTTTCCAGTCGTACTCCATGTTGAGTAATTTGTATTTTCCTGTACCAAAAAGGTGATAGGGGAGTAATTCCACACCCTGAAAATTCTTTTTTCCTTGTGTAAGTGCAGAAATGAGTGCCAGTAATTTATCAGCCTGATCCGGTGCATCGTTAAAATGCGGGATCACGGGGATACGGATAATAAGCTGTTGCCCACCCTGTAATAGCCGTGCAAGATTTCGCACAATCGTTTTATTACTGACACCAGTAAAGCGGGTATGCAGCGCATCTTCCGCGCTCTTTAAATCGTACAGAATCAGATCGCAGCCCGCCGTTGCCTGATGAATAGCGTGCCAGGAAGCGTAGCCAGCGGTTTCAATGGCGGTGTGAATATCCTCCGCTTTGAGCTGTTCAATTAAAACGCGAGCAAATTCAGGCTGCATTGCCACCTCGCCGCCACTGAGCGTCACACCGCCTCCGGACTGGCGAAACCAGATTTCATCAGCCATGACCCTTTCAAATGCGTTTTGTGCGCTAACATGTTCTCCGACAATATTGAGCGCGGCGGCAGGACAACGCGCTTCACATAATTGACAGCCAACGCATTTGCGGTCACGTTCAAGAACATGCACATTGTGATTCATGCTGTGGAGCCCCGTCGGGCACAGGTCGGCGCAGTTGCCACAATGCAGACAGCGGTCGGCATGGAAAAAAACATCCCGTTCGGCAGTTTGTCCTTCCGGATTTGCGCACCAGGCACAGCGCATCTGGCAGCCTTTAAAAAAGATAATGCTGCGGATACCCGGCCCGTCATGTAACGAAAATCGCTGAATGTTTGAGATCCAGCCATATGCCTGTTCAGAAGTGCCGCTGCGTGGTTCTGCTGATGATCTCATCCTGCACCTCTTTACTTAATTCAACGAAAAAGGCGCTGTAGCCCGCCACCCGGATCATCAGGTTGCGATAGTCGGCGGGATGTTGTTGTGCCTTTTTCAACGTTTCGTCGTCCACGTAGCTGAACTGGAGCTGAGCATTTCCCAGAATGCTCGCCGTACGCAGCAGGTGGATCAGGCTGTTCTGCCCTTCAGGTGTTTCAAGCATGCCGAACATGAGCTTGATGTTATGCACCATGCCAATATCCATCTCTTCGACGTTGATCCGACTAACGGAGTTGATTATTGCCGTAGGTCCGAGGTAATCCGTTTGCTGAGCCGGGCTGATGCCATCAGCCAGCGGCTTACCCGCCAGTCGGCCAGAGGGCAGCGCACCGGTGATAAGCCCAAACGGGGTGTTGTTTGAAATAGAGAGTGTGCCGAACGCAAACGGCGCATACAGCATCCGGTACTGGCGGTGCTCCTGCTCAAGAAAACGCACCAGCTCGCGGGCGATATCATCCACCTCACGAATATCATTGCCATATTTCGGTGCTCGCTGGCAGGCAGTAAGTATTTCCTGATAGCCGACAAAATTATGTTCGAGTGCCTCTACGAGCTGCCGCAGCGTAAAGCGGGCGGTGTCGAAAACCAGCGTCCTGATGGCCATCAGCGAATTTACACAATCAGCAAGCCCGGTCCAGATGAGACCTGGCCCCGCGTTGAGGCGCGCGCCTCCCTGCGTGACATCTTTTGCTGTGGCAATACATCCCTCAATCAGGCATGACATCAGGGGTTTTCGGGCATGTTCCGCATGTAGCTTTTGTACGATAAGCGTCGCCTCTGCGGCTTTTCTGACGATAGCAGAGAGCTGAGTCCGAACCGCGGATTCAACGTCTTCATAGCGACTGAACTGAGATACATCGCCAGTGGCGGGGCCGCACTGCTTCCCATTTTGGGTTCGACCATTATGCAAAGCCAGCTCGATAGCCGCTGTAAAGGTGGTATAGCCTACCGACGTCCACTGGTACATTTTCCCTGATTTTTGGGGCTCGACGCAGCCCATCAGACAGTAGTCTCGGGCATCTTCATAGCTAAACCCTTTATGAAGCATCATCCGGATATGCGCATCGTCGAAATGACAGGCCGGAAAACCCATGCCACTGCGTACCACGTCGACCACTTTGCGCATAAACGGCTGAGGGGACTGATTATGTATACGTACTGCTAAACCCGGCTGGTAGATTTTTAAACGGGCTGAACAATCCATTATCATCAGCGTCAGTGGGTTAGTCGCATCGCCACCTTCACGTTTCTGACCGCCAACCACGAGGTTGATAAACGGCTGGTAGCCAGCAAAATACATGGCTGTAGATTCGCTACAAATCCACAGGGTTTCGGCCATTTTTATGAGCCAGCAGCAGAGGAGTTCCTCAGCCTGTTGAAGACTGAGCGTGCCGTCGTTCAGATCGCGCTCCAGAAGTGGCCAAAGGTATTGGTCGACGCGGCCGAGTGATATGCCGGTCTGGTTTTCTTCCAGCATAAAAAGGGAATGCACGAACCATATCGCCTGCAACGCATCGTGGAAATGCTGTGGCGGCTGTTCAGGCACCCGGCTACATATCCCGGACAGTTGCAGCAGCTCATCGCGACGCAGCGGATCGCCTTCTTTTTCCGCAAGCGCATTTAAATAGCGCGCATAACGTCGGGCATAGGTCACCACCCCGTCACAGGTATGCAGCATGGCGGTGTAAAAATTGAAGGCATCACAGCCCTCGGGGGTAGCGGGATCAAGCGTGAGCAGCAGTGTTGCCGCTTCTTCACGGATCCCCTTTATTCCTTTGGTCAGTAAAATATTGTCATAACCCGGACAGGAATCGCCGCCACCGTTTTGCGTTTTGATCGTGACATCGCAGATGCCATCATCATGACACCACTGCCATAGGCCGTGAGTCTTTAACTGCGTTTGCGCCATTTCATCGAGGGAACGGCCCTGCCAGTATGGGAATATTTCTTCGCGAAGCAGACGCTTTGTTTCCTCATCAATCTGATAAGGATCCTGCGCCCGCGCGGGAAGGGTTTCCAGCTCTTCGGCCAGCCAGCGCCAGCTGATTTCAGGCGAAACCTCTCCCCCGCGTGCGCCGCCAGCCGGATGGCTGACGATCAGTTCATTTTGCGCCACATGCAGAGGCGCAGTCTCACAGGCGCGCCGAAAAGCCAGTGCCCTGAGCAGGCTGTTGTTCATTCCCGGATTGTCTTTATAGACCTGGGTTACACTCACGGCCCGATGCGCCGAGACGAAAGGTTTTGCCTGAAGATAGGCTTCACGAAGCTGCACCACGCGCAAGGAAAGCATCTCTGTCGTCATGCCGTTTCTCCTGTTAAAAGGCGATGATCGCCAGCCCGGTTACGATGCAGCCAATACCGATCTTTTCCAGAATGCTGCTTTTTAATCGATAAAATAAGCTGCTCATCACGGTGATCAGTACAATCCCCAGCCCCGCCCAAACGGAGTAAGCAATGACTGGTGAAATATACCCCATAAGCATTGATAAAGAATAAAAAGAAATAACGTAGCAAGTCAGGCAATGAATTGTTAATGGAATGTTTTTAAAGTTTCTGGTCTCAGGCAGTAATAGCGTGCCAGTAACTTCCATAGTGACAGAAATAACAAGCCAAAAAAGGCAGTTCAGTATGATATACATGTTTAATTACGGTGTTATTTGTTTTGCTTGATCGCCAGATTAAGCGTAATTGTTCCAGCGATAACTATCCCCAGGCCCACCCATGCCCTCTGCGATACAATATAGTCAAAACAGCGGGACTGTATAACGGTAATGCTGAATAAACCGACCGCTGACCAGATAGCGTAGGCCACGCCGAGATGAATTCGGCGTAATGCAATCGATAAGAAATAATAACTTATGCCATAGCTTATTATCGCTGACAGTCCCGCAACGGGGCGCTGGAAACTGTTCGATAGCGATAATAAGGTTGTGGCGATAACTTCAATGGATACTGCAACCATGAGCGCAGCAAAACTTTTCGTTAACGTCATTAATAAATCTCACACTATTTAATAAAATATAAAGCGTGTTTATTAGTATAATAATGCAGAGCCGTAACCCGACTGAACAATTCCGCTCACGTTTACGCAGCACATCCTTGTGCTTACAGAATAAAGACTCCTTCAATCATCAGGCACGCTTTGCCCGAGAGTTCGATACGTCCGTTATCCTTAACAAGGCAAATCAGTTCGCCTTTACGGCTCCCGCCCTGCTGCGCGTGTAATCTCTTCTTCGACAGTTTTTCACTCCACAGCGGTGCCAGAAAGGTATGAGCCGAACCTGTCACTGGATCTTCATTTACACCCACCTGAGGGCCGAACCAGCGGGAGCGAAAATCAAAAGTGCGAGAGGGCGCAGTCACCACCACGCCGCGTGTGTTAAATCTTGCCAGCGCGGTGAAATCAGGCTTCAGAGCATCCAGCTTGTCTTCATCATCGATGACGACAATGAGGTCGGACGCTTGCCAGGTTTCTCCGGCGTTTTCCTCCAGACCCAGAGCCTTAAACAACCCTTCCGGCGCGGCAATTCGGGAGGGGAGCGACTGGGGAAAATCGAGCGTATATTGCTCACCATGCGAGGTCACGGTCAGCTCGCCGCTGCGGGTGAAAAAATGCACGCATTCGCAGGCGTCGTCACGGCTTAAGAGGACGCTCGCGGCGGCTAGCGTCGCATGGCCGCAGAGATCCACTTCCACAGCGGGGGTGAACCAGCGAAGCGCGAAGCCGCCATCCTGTTGAACCACAAATGCGGTCTCGGAAAGGTTGTTTTCCGTGGCGATACGCTGGAGCACTTTTTGTTCCGGCCAGGCGTCCAGCAGGCAGACGGCGGCGGGATTACCCGTAAAAGGACCGTCAGAAAAGGCGTCAACCTGGTAAAACGGAATGCGCCGGGAACTGTTATTTTTCACCCATCACCTCAAGATCGTTATACACCGTATAGCGGGTTACGCCCAGGGCCTGCGCCGCGTGCTGGACTCCGCCCCGCATTTTGAAAATGCCTTTAGCGTGCATTTCCGCAACTATTTTAAGCCGCTGCGCTTTCTGTACCTTTTTGCCCGGAACCGAATGTTTATCGATGATTTCCTGGATTGACTGCTCAATGATGCCGCCCAGATTCATATCCTGCGGGTCTGAATCAGCAGGCGGGCTGCCGGTTATCGCGTCGAGGCACTTGCGCATTTGCTCATAAGGAGAGGTATCGATATTGATGCAAAAAGCCATCACCGGTACCCCTTCTTCGCTGTAATAAATTGTCGAGGCGCTGTTCAGGACCCGTCCGGACGCCGTAGTGGTTTTATAATTTTTCACCGTAACCGGGGTGCTGTCCTTGCTGTTTTTAAGCAACAGGGCAAATCCTTTATCTTTTTCAGGACCGGATAAAAGGTTGTCGCCCGCTTTTCTGCCGCTGACGTGCCCGTTAATGATTTTTACCACGGACTGCTCAGGCGTGGTGAGGTTATGCAGGACTATCTCCTGGTTCGCAGACAACGTACCTGCAAGAGCTTCCATCGCCGCTTCCAGCGGCCCGGAAATCAGTTCAATCTGTTTGGCGTAATCTGATTTCATCATTTTTCCTTTATGTTCGGCATGGTCAGATGTCCTGTATATAACCTCGCTAACTTTCATTACCCGGCCTTTTCTGCCCTGGCGAGAGTCCTGGTAGCGTTAAAGTATATCGATACTGTTTAATTATCAACAAAAAGTTGATTAAAAGGGCGGGGGCGCGTAGATTTTATGCCGTACAATGTGATTAAAAATATCGTAACATCATAATATTTAAGGAATAAAATGAGGTTTTTGACTGTGATTGTGGCTATAACGTTGCTGACGGCATGCCAGCTGGTACGCCCTTTTGGCGATGCTACCACTTATAAACCGTTTACCGTTTCAGCCCATCCCGGGCTGGAGGGACGGTATCACTGTATGCGAAGCGCGCTTGACGCTGAAGGCTACGAGGTGGAATACATCTTCCCGGAACGCGATTCGCCTAACTTTTTTGATATCTCCAGAGGGAGCAGGCTGATTGCCCAGGTCGATATGTCTCATACCTCCGGGGCAAACTTTCTGGATATTACGCTTATCTCCGGTTCTAAACAGACCAATGAAGATCTTGCTCGTGTAATAGCCCACTGTGTCAGCAGATGATCATCCAGAACGAAGAACATGCGAGGCGCAGGACAGGTGCGCCTTGGTTCTGCTTTCAATCGCACTTACTTAATTCAACAAAAAGTTGATTATCTTGTTTTGTGTTGATAATGTGACCTTAATGGCAGTCGTCAAGGGGGTTATATGAACGTTGATCGTCAAAAAAACACCGTATTGGGCAAGTGGACTGAACGAGGACTGGTCTTGGCCGTTATTATGTTTTGCATCCTTAACTATGCTTATCAACTCTTCCGCATATTTTCTGCATGAAACCCGTCTGTCTTCGATGTGAAAGCTAAGAAAATAGAAAGCCCTATCCTGACAAAAATAGAGTAAGCATCCTCAATGCTATAACTCATTTTCGCTTCTGGTATAAAACTCTAAAAAAAATATATTTTTAGACAAAAAAACTCACAAGCTGAGTGGTTATTACAATTCAACACTATCATTTATAAACTGTGGAATTATAGGTGAGGGTGGTTTTTTAATTTTTCTTATCAGGTGTGGCTAGTGTTTTTAACTGCCTTTTTGCATTTTATGCGGTTAAAGAGGTTGGTTTTTTCACTGATTGACACATTTATCGTTACTAAACACAATATAACCTCACATTGCCAATGGTATTAATCCTAAAGTCAGTATCAGGGAGGTGTAGGTATAGAAAAGAATAAGGAACTTGTCGCCTGTCAGGCTGCGTATAGCGGGTATATTGTGGAGTTTAATAATGGCACCCGTCTCTGGATAAATCGGGAAACATTGCTCGTTGGATGGTTCGACAATCCGCAGGTGCCTCAAAAGGGAAGGATGCGCTTTCAGAAGACAAAGATGAATCTTTTTTCTTATCTTCTTGAACATGCTGTGCGAAAAGAGGTCAGCCGTGATGAATTATTACATCAGGTATGGGAAAAGTATGGCCTTAAGTCATCCAGCAGACAACTTTGGCATGCAATAGGCCAGCTTAAACTGAGTCTGTTTACGCTAGGTATTCCTTACGAATTTATTCAGTCGAATAAAGGTAAGACCTATTCACTGGAAAAAGTAAAGGTTTTCTTTATTACGCAATCTGATATTAATGATGATGCATATTAAAAATGTTTAAGTTGCTAAACTCTTTTTAGATGAGATATATACATATGTCTGAATATTTTAAAGTATTTCTGGCGTTATGCTCTTTTGTTTTCACTGGTACACTCGCCCATGCCGCTAGTTCAGGTACTATCACCTTTACCGGTTCGGTAAACAGTGAAACCTGTGCGGCGGTGGTAAATAACGGTAACGCAGATGCGACGGTAACATTACCCGCCGTACCGACATCAGCATTAAGTGCAGCAGGGGCGACAGCGGGGGCAACCACATTTACGATTAATTTAACGGGCTGTGATGCAGCAAATACCAAAACCCGCGCTTACTTTGAAGCAGGGGGACAGGTTAACAGCACCGGACGTTTAAATAACTCGAATACTGCCGGGGCGACAAACGTTGAGCTGGAGCTACTTGATGTGGATGACAACAGCTCCGTTATTGTTGCCGGTGACTATGCTTCACAGTCTACCTCCGGAACCACAGTGGATGCCTCGTCCGGTACTGGTACGCTGAATTATGCCGTCCGTTATTATGCTACCGGTGCGGCGACATCCGGTGCCGTAACCAGTTCAGTGACGTACAGTATTATTTATCTCTAATCTTTTTGCTCGATACGGATATAACAATAATTAAACAGGGAATATGTTCTTCTTGAGGTCTGTCGTCGGCCTGGGGAATCAGGCCGTTTTTTTCCAAAATGGAGAAGTATGAAATTTAAAATTTTCTGTACGTTTATATTACTCTGTTTTTTTAGCCATCTCGCAGTGGCTGCCGTCTCGCTTTCTGGAACGCGAGTTATTTATCCGCAGGGTAAAAAAGAGATCTCGCTGGAGATTAAAAATCACGGTGCTCAGCCGGTATTGACGCAAAACTGGATTGATGACGGAAATATACATGCATCACCCGATATATTGAATATACCTTTTATCATTACGCCACCCATTGCCAGAATTAATCCTGAACAGGGGCAAACGTTGCGCATTTCTGTTCTGGGAAACATGCTGCCTCGGGATAAAGAATCTGTCTTTTGGGTAAACGTGCTGGAAATTCCTGCCGTCAATAAAATGGCGGAAAATAAACTTCAGATGGCTTTCCGTACGCGCATCAAATTATTTTATCGGCCGGAAGGACTCGCAGGGCAACCGGAGTCAGCAGCGCAGCAACTCACCTGGAGAAGAATATCCTCCACACAGCTTGAAGCGGTAAATAATACCCCATGGAACGTTTCCCTTGCCGGGGTAGTTTCCGGCCGCTGGAAGGCTATGGGGGATTTAGTGCCCGCTTACGGTAAAAAAAATTTCACGGTTAAACGCGGATCTTCTCTGTCATCTGATGGCGACATAACCTGGACGTACATCAACGATTATGGGGCTGAACGTTCCGTAAGCGGCCGCCTGAATAATTAATACACAGGACTGGGATGTTATGAAAAAGGGATTATCGGTATGGCCTGCGCTTTCAACCGTGGCTTATGGGGTTTTCTCTGCACTGTTTTACGCTTTCGGAGTTCATGCTGACGATGACATACAGTTTGACAGTAATTTTTTGCGCATCTCCCATCCTGAAAACGTTGATCTCTCGGCTTATATGAATAATGCGCTGCCTGCCGGCAGGTACCGGGCTGATATCTATCTGAACGATAAGCTTGTCATGATCGATGATATTCGCATCAGCGGAAAAGATGCCCGCTCTCAGCGCATTTTGCTGTCGCAGGCGACCGTCACAGGATTGCAGTTAAAAAAAAGCAGGCTGTGCGCCAGTAATGCCGGGCAGTGGTGCGATCTCCAGGCCGTCCTGCCAGAAAGCCGGCTGAAATTTAACGGGGGCAGACAGCGCCTTGATGTCCGTATCCCCCAGGCCATGTTGCAGCATGTCGCACGCGGCAGCGTAAACCCGGTGCTCTGGGATGCCGGGATCCCCGCGCTGATGCTGGGGTATAACGTGAATGGTTATCGCAGCGAAAATAGTAGCGGGGAATATAACAACCTCTACGCGGCGCTGAGCGGGGGGCTGAATATCGGTGCCTGGTATTTTCGGCATAACGGGACGTTAAGCTGGCAGCAGCAGAATGGTACGCAGCAGAATAAATATACGGTGCTTAACAGCTACGTCCAGCACCCGCTGGCGGGTATTGCAGGGAACCTGATTCTGGGTGAATCAAACACCTCCGGACAGTTATTTGACTCCGTGTCATTTACCGGCGCATCGGTAGCCAGTGATGACCGGATGCTGCCCGCTTCGCGTCGGGGCTATGCGCCAGAGATCCGCGGGGTCGCGCAAACCAACGCGAAAGTGACGATCCGTCAGAACGGAAAAGTCATTTATGAAACAACAGTATCGCCCGGGGCATTTGTTATCAACGATCTTTATCCGAGCGGGTATGGCGGCGATCTGAACGTTACGGTGCGGGAGGCTGACGGTTCACAGCATTTTTTTGACGTCCCCTATGCATCGGTTGCACAACTGCTACGACCGGGAACAAGCCGTTACAGCGCGACAGCGGGCAGGCTGAGGGGAGACTATCTCAGCGAGCGCCCGGCATTTAGTGAAGTGACGTATCAGCGGGGGCTGACAAACAGCCTCACCGGTTCTGGGGGCATTCAGGCCACGTCATTTTATCAGGCTATGCAGGCTGGCCTTGCTGTGGGGACGCCTGTCGGAGCAGTGTCTCTCGATACCACCTGGTCGCAAACCAGACTAAGAGAAAAAACACTTCGGGGAGAAAGCATCAGGCTGAGCTACAGCAAATATATTCCCGCAAGCCGGACACAGTTTTCGCTGGCCACCTGGCGATACTCGACGGGGAATTATCTTTCTCTGATGGATGCCACCCTGTTACATCAACAGCGGCCTGATGAGACAACAGATGATCAAACCGGTAGAACCCGTAACCGGGTGACGCTGACCCTCAACCAGGGGTTGCCTGACAAGTGGGGACAGCTTTATGTGACGGGCATTCTTCAGGATTACTGGGGGCGGAAAGGCTATGACCAGCAGTATCAGGCTGGCTATACCCTGACAACGGGAAGGGTGAACTGGAGCCTGGGCGTCAACCGAAGCCGCTCGGCGGGGGGAGAATTTCAGAATATCTGGACGTTGAGTTTTAACATGCCTTTGGGTAGCGCCAGCACGCCGCTGCTCACCGGGCAGGTGTCGCGAGACGGGCAAGGACATTTCAGCGAGCAGGTTGCGCTTTCCGGCAGCGCCGGCGAGCGGCAGCAGTTCAGCTGGAATGCCGGGGCGTCGCATCAATATCACTCAGGGGATTCCGGGCAAATAGGCGGAAGCTGGACCGGGCCGGTTTCTACCCTTACAGCAAACTATGCCCAGGGGAAAGCATGGAAAAGTGGCTCGGTGGGGGTGAGCGGGACGGCCGTCGCGCATTCTGGCGGGGTTACTTTCTCACCCTGGACAGGCAACACCTTTGCGCTGGTTGAAGCAAAGGGTGCGGAAGGCGCTGAAATTCCCGGCTATGCCGGAACGCGCGTGAATAGTTCGGGCTATGCGTTAGTGCCAAACCTGATGCCCTATCAGAAAAATGCCGTATCGATAGACACCACTTCGGTGGAGGATGATCTCGATCTCGACAGTACCAGTCAGCAGGTGATCCCCTACGCTGGCGCGGTTGTGAAAGTGAAATATCGCGCCACGGCGGGCGTACCGGTACTGATAAAAGTAAGCAGGAGTAACGGTGATGGTGTGCCTTTTTCTGCTCGTGCGACAGATGCCAACAATAATATCGTGGGTTACGTGGGACAGGGGAGCCGCCTGTATGCCCGTCTGGCGCAGCAAAGTGGGGTAGTGGAACTACGCTGGGCTGAAGGTGAAGGCGCCCGCTGCAAAATGAAGTATTCACTTCCGTCCACAGCGGGAAAAAAATTGCTCATCTTCAATGCAATCTGTAATTAATACGACGTAATAACGTCAGGAAGCTAATGAAAGTTTTAGTCTGTGTATTTACTGATAATGAATTTTTCTTTTCAGCCATGATGGAGTTGCTCTCCTCGCATACGCTTTTGGCAGAGAAATATACGCTTTGCAAAATTCGCTCAGATGAAATAGGCGCATGGATGCATACAGCAGATAATAATAATATGATTATGGCTGGTCCTGATATGGAGTCTCTGGTCAGGTTTTTTTGCCTGGAAAAAAGACGGGATTATTTAACGACAAGGTTCAGTGCCAGTGAAATGCAGGATTTTTTGGCGCAGAAAATAAACAGGCAACATGAAGTAAAGAAAAACCTGATTCGAAAAAGAACACACCTGAAACTTTCAAAGCAGGAGTTAAACGTACTTTCGTGGTTTATGCATGGGTTATCTCCTTATAGTATGTCCAGATATTATGGTCTGTCAGTTAAAACAATCAGCACCTTTAAGAGACGCCTGATGGATAAGCTTTATATCAAATCGGACGCTGAACTATTTAGGGTAGGCTGGACTTATAAAATGTATCAAAAAAGTGGTCATTTAAGAGGGCAGGATGAAAATTTCAGGATGGATTAGTGTTGCTACATTTCTTTGTCTGCTTATTTTCTCAAACGCAGCAATGGCCGAAACGTGTTCACTTGACAGTGCGTCCGTATTTAAAACGGCCAGTAATGTGAGTATGCCGCTTAATATATCATCGATAGCGGTAAGTAATGATATACCAGATGGAACAATCATATATCAACAAAAATATGTGCCAAGTTATTCAAGTATTAGCGTTAACTGCGATGAGAGTAGATCATGGTACTATGTCATGTCTCTGACAAACACGCCCATGCCGCTTTCCTCCTGGACCGGGACCATTATTTCTCATGAGAGTTGGGCTGCTGAATATTCCTGGGACGGATATATATACGAAACGGGTATACCGGGGATTGGGATTACAATTTCAATGATGAGTGTTCGCAGACCGGCACCAGGTATTGTTGGTACAAACTGCTTTGCAAGTAAAAGCTGCACGGATACCGGGATGAAAGCCAGAGCAATTATAGCCTTGGTTAAAACGGGGCCGATTAGTGCGGGTGTTATCAATGCCGGCAACTTCCCCACGATGAAGGTTGCACTGGGGAGGGAGGCGACTAATATTACACTTTATACACTGAGTTTTACCGGTTCTCTTAATGTGACGTTGCCCACATGTACAACGCCTGACTTTAACGTATCATTGGGTAAATGGACCACAGAACATTTTACCGGTAAAGGTAGTTCGACGCCCTGGGTTGCAGCGAATATTGTACTTAGTAATTGTGGTAATTTTATTGGTAGTAATGTCAGTGGCGATATGAGTGATGGGAATTACTGGTCAGATAATGGAAGTTCATTCTCCTCAACGATGCAGTGGAATACATGGTCAATAACACTGTCTCCCGTCTCTTCGGTTCTGGATTCAGCCAGCGGCATTATGTCTGTCGATACGAGTGTGCCCTCCGCCGCTACGGGGATTGGTATACAGGTTAGTTCCGGTGATACAACATCGGCAGATTCACACATTATTGATTTTGGCAATGCTTTAACCGGCACCTTTAATTCGGACGGTAGTAGCAGCGTTACGATTCCTCTCTCGGCAAGGTATATTCAGACGGAAGATAGCGTGTCGGCGGGCACGGCGAACGGAAAATTGGTTTATACCGTGAGCTACTTTTAAAACTGCCTTTAAGCGGTTGGTTTAATATGATAAAAATGATTTTAAATTTTTGTTGTTTGCTTTTTTTGTCAATACAGTCTGCGAAGAGTTTTGCAACGTGCTCGGCAACTTATGATTATAACCCAACCCCAAACATGCCTCTTCTAACGAATACTATTTCATTGGGAGAAGATGCTCCTGTCGGAACTGTACTTTACAGGCAGACTATAACGCCATCCGGGACATATAACATTTCATGTGATAGCACCACGGATGTAATATTTTCGTATGCTTTGGTCGCAACTGCTTCCTCTTACAGTGGCAGTTTTCCTTATGATCATGTGTTTGATACGGGATATCCAGGGATAGGTTATGCGTTCTGGAATACCAGGCGTAATATTTCGTACAGCTTTGGGAAATCGACGTATGTTGTGACCAGCGGTGTTAACTCTTTTACTGTTGAGAAAGACGATATGCAGATGGAATTTGCTCTGATTAAAACAGGAGATATTGCTGCGGGAGTTCTTGATATAAGCTCGTTGGTTGGTCCATCGTTCAAAGTAACAACCTCCGGTACGAGTAGCGTGTTTACCCTGTTCCCGCAAGGCAGCCTGACTATAACATTACCCACCTGCACCACCCCAGATTACACCGTCAACCTTGGTAAATGGGGACAAGCGCGGTTCAACGGTAAAGGCGCAGCCTCTCCCTGGGTCGACAGTTCGATCCGGCTAACAGGGTGCGGACAGTTTAACGGTAATTTCACCGAAAAAACCGGAAGTACCAACGTCTGGAGCGATAACGGGGATTATTCTGCCGCCGCACCCGAGCAGAACAGGTGGTCGATCTCCTTTACTTCCGTCAATGGCGTTATTGATGCCGATAGCGGTATCATCTCTACAGACGCATCAGCAACCGATGCTGCACAGGGCCTCGGGATACAGCTCAGTCAGGGGTTACCTGAGAGTGCGGGAACAAATCTTGTAAAAATAGGGGATAGCGCCTTCACGGGAACGTTACCGACAACCGGAGAAACGTCATATGTCATTCCATTATCGGCGCGTATCATTCAGACCGAAGATTCTGTTGTGGCAGGGAACATAACGGGAAAGGTGGTTTACACATTAAATTATCTGTAGTGTTCTGATATTTCCTTCCCTTTAACCCTTCATTTGCGACGAGGGCAGTCGCAAATGAGGGGTATTCCAGCGTTTTAAAAACAACCGTACTACTCAACGCGTTTGTAGCGATCTCCGTTGTACATAAGATGATCGTCAAAAATGATGAAGTTATCCCCATTATTCGCCCACAGGAAGTTTTCTTTATCCAGCATGGCATTGATTTTTTTCGTGTTGTAATGGACGCCCGTTTCTTTATCCCATATGAGATCGGTTATTTTTACCGCATAGAAATGACGTTGCCCCGTTTTCTCGTCTGCAATAGAAATTTTAGCCGGGATCTTTGAATTTGTTTCCTCGACCCAATTTCCAATAAAAGCCTTTCCATTTTCCGGCTTACAGCCCGTCAATGAAGTGATGAAAAGTAACGCAACAGCATATGATGCCAGACGCATTGTCGATGCCTCTTAATCTATTTTAATAATGAAATATTTCCGCTGACGCATTTTAGAGGAGATGAACAGGGAGAACAATTTGTGAACTAATGGCTTTATTTCTTTTATATGGCGATCGTTTTCAGATAAAAATAACCATTTTATTATTACCCTCACTATTCCATGCTGTCATATTGGGTTTGAAAAGGGAGATTAAGAGGCTGGATGGAAATCATTTTGCAGATTATGACTGAGTTTTTTTAACTGAATATCGTTGAATGGCAGAGCAGCATTCTGTTGGTGCAGGAAAGGCCTCCGATTAAAGAGGCTCTTGTCGTCTCATTCTCAGCGTTTACATGCGGTTATCCGTTTCTTACCGTAAGGGCAGGTTTTGAATATACAGCGGACGGTGGATGTACAAAATGGATTTTCAGGTTCTTTATCGCCAGGGCAGCTGGACATGTTGTGCATGACTCGCCAAAGCGTCGGGCTATACTTGTCAATTTGTATTATATTAATCTTCCGTAATTTTTCAGATACAACAATTCCGTTGTTGTTAACCATAATGTTATCACCGGGTTTGATAAGATATTCACCATTATACCAAAGCAGGTATTTATGGTTATATTGCGTAATTATCTTGGTGAAAAACGTTCCAGTAATAGGGCTGACAATAGTGCCTAATGAAATCCATACTTTTGTTGTTTCCACTAATCTACCTTTTTTAACAAAAAATATATTTCCTTAAAAGAGTTTATCGGTCTGTCAGATGAGTACATAATAGTTATTGCCTATATATAGAATAAGCCCGGATAAGCATCTAAAGGATGTTGTGTCAAACGCTTACACAATGTTTTACATTAAAAGGTTAACAATACTAATGTTTACGGTTAAGCTGAGTCGGAATAAATTCAACATTCATCTCAAAACAATACCGTCAGCTTTAAAGTGAGTGTCATTGCTCGCTCTCGTTTTCTTTAAAACTCGTCCCACAGGGACAATACCTCCTCAACGTTTCTTACCCCATCACGGAAATAATTAACGTGGTGTTTTTCGATAAAAAAGACTTCAAGTGAGAGAGCTAAAACGAGTAAGACAATAAAAAATATGAAAAGGTTTTTGATCATGATTCAGGTCTAATTTCTTCATGTAAAAAATATAAATATATTCAATAGGTTATTTTTGTTAAAAGTCAGTTTATAACCAGCGCGCTGACAAGGATGAGTCCCATACCTCTCTATCGCTTAAATGAATAATATCAACATTTTGTTGTAAATTAAACCATTCGTGTAGTTGTTGTGATCCAGCGCACCTTCTTGTGACGCGATGTGTCTGGCAGCAGTTTGCTCAGGAAAATGCTTTTGAGTGGAAAAACAAGAACGAGAAGCGCCAGGCGGTATGCCTGGCAAGAGACAACGTGCGCGGCTCAAATTTGTATTTTTTTGAGGAGTTATACCATTTTAAAGGCGGACAATTTTTTCGTGACGGGCGACATTCGTTCGGTATCCCCGTAAAGCGCAATGGCTATAAACTCCAGAGCCTCCAGAGAGGCTTCATTCGTCGCCTGAATCTGGGCTTCAGAAGACGCGCCAGGCATCGTCGTGCTGAAGTTGTTAAACGTTATGTCCGCTTCCTGACATTTCAGCAGCGCTGTTTTGAGCTGATTGCTGTTTTTGGCCTGAAGGATGACAACCGGATAATGGCTCAGATAGGCCTTTAAACCGCTTTCTTCATTCGAATAGTCATGAAAGAGCGCGTCATCCGTTTTATGCATGATCCCGGCTGCGAGGTGGGCGGTGGCATTCAAAAGTAATGTCGGCTCCATCATGCGGTTAACAACGATATAGAGCTTTTTTTGATTGTCTTCAAACATCGCGATTCCTCAATGGCAACTTACTCACCCCGCATAGCCTGCTAGCGAGATGCTCGTTTATTCCGGACATGGTCAATAATGGACATGACGAAAACTATGCCGGCGGCGGGAAGCAGCCAGGCCAGCCCCTGATTATGTAGCGGCATGCTGGCGGTGAGCGAGGCCAGCCACCGTGGACCGCCAGAAGAGTTGAGCGCCTCTGCCAGACCGAACAGGAAGGTAACGAACGCGGCGGGGATAATGACCAGGGCCGTGGAATGGAATTTATCACGAAAGAAAAATGTCAGGATGAGCACCACGAATACCGGGTAAATTGCCGTCAGGACCGGCACTGACAGGTTAATCAGTTGGGTAAGCCCGATGTTGGAGATCAGCATTGAGACGATGGCAAAAAACCAGATGCAGGTGCGATAGCTGAAGCGGGTGTGATCGCTAAACCAGGATCCGCAGGCCGAGGTCAGACCGATCGCGGTGACCAGGCAGGCAAGGGTCATCAGCACGCCCAGAAAAATATCTCCGGCAGCCCCGTAGCTAAAATGCACATAGGCGCTGAGGACCTGTGCTCCGTTCGTTGCGCCCTCAATCAGCCCGCTGCTGCTCAGCCCCAGACGAAACAAGCCGGCATAAACGACGACCAGCCCCACACCCGCAATCAGACCGGAGTATAGCGCGTAGCGGGTGATAAGACGTGGGGAGGTCACGCCCCTGGACTGAATTGCCCTGACAATCACCAGCCCAAAGACCAGAGCCGCCAGCGTATCCATCGTCAGGTAACCGTTAGTGATCCCCTGAGAAAAGGGGGAGGTTGCGTACAGTCCCTGGGGTGGCATTGGCGCGCCTGCCGGGATGAGCACGGCCGTGATCGCCAGGACCAGCAGGGCAATGATTTTCAAGGGCGATAAAAATTTCCCTACGGTATCGAGAAGACGTCCGGGATAGAGGGACACCAGAATCACCAGGCTAAAAAAGATTAAGCTCCACAGGGGTAACCCGCTTTTATTCACATGATAATGCTGCAATGCCAGTTCGTAAGAGACGGTGGCGGTACGTGGAATAGCAAAGATCGGACCGATACAAAGATAACAGGCAAGAGTCAATGCCATACCGCAGATGCGCCCGGTGGGACGGGTGATGGCCGACAGCGAACCGCCCGCTTTTGCCATGGCAATGGCGGTAATCACCGGCAACCCGACGCCCGTCAACAGAAAACCCGTTGCCGCAAACCAGACGGATGTCCCTGCCTGTAGCCCGATCAACGGCGGAAAAATAATGTTACCCGCCCCGACAAACAGAGCAAAGTTGAGAAAGCCCAGAATAAAAATGTCTCTGACGCGAAAAGTTGTCATGTTGTTATCTTCTTCAGTCTCTTTACCGTAAAGCGCCAGGAACGAGAGTACGGTTAAGTATAAAGCACGTTCTGATACAGTCCGGACCAGGGCGGACGTGAGGATCAGTGGTGCCCGTGATGGTGATCCCCATGATGATCATGCCAGCCGTGGGCATGCGAAGGTTCATGGTGCCATGGGCGATGGTCCGCATGATGATGATCGGAAGAATGATGATCTTTGATAACGCATCCGCTGAGCATCAGGCTCAGGGCAATCAGGGCAACGTTAAGGGATAACTTATTGTTCAGCATACTGCTGTCCTCTCGGTGAAGATTTACGATCGGGAGGCAATGATAGTCATTAAACAAAAAGTTGTATTTTCAACATTTATTTGCGTTTGAAATTAACGGTAACAAAATGATTCAAAAATTGCCTATTCGCATGAAATAGAGAGGATTTTTTGGCAGAGAATCCGATGGGTAATTCTTCCTAACCCGCATGGTTGTTCAGCGGGACAGCAATTCTTATGTTAATAAAAAACCTTTAGCTGCGCGTGGGACGGAAAAGCGTGGAAAATCTCATCGCACCACTCTTCTGCGATGCCAGAAAGGTAAACCGTGCCCCCTCTCCCGGCCGGGGAGAGGGGTAACGTCTTAGCGACGAACCGGCGCCCCATCCGCCACATAATACGCCGCCGTGCTCTTCGCCAGCGGCTCGCGCCCGCGAATGGCGTCGGCAATCTTTTCGCCAATCATGATGGTGGTGGCGTTCAGGTTGCCGGTAATAATCTGCGGCATAATCGACGCATCCACTACGCGTAACCCTTCCAGCCCGTGAACCCGGCCTTCGCCGTCGACCACCGCCATTTCGTCGTAGCCCATTTTGCAGGTGCCGCACGGGTGGAAGGCGGTTTCGGCGTGGTTGCGCACGAACTCGTCCAGTTGTTCGTCGGTCTGGCATTCGACGCCCGGGCTGATTTCACGACCGCGATACTTGTCCAGCGCCGGCTGGTGCATGATCTCGCGGGTGATGCGGATCGCGTCGCGGAACTCCTGCCAGTCCTGCTCGTGGGACATGTAGTTGAACAGGATCGCCGGATGCTGGTGCGGATCGCGCGACTTGATGCGCACGTGGCCGCGGCTCGGTGAGCGCATGGAGCCAACGTGGCACTGAAAGCCATGTTCTTTCACCGCGTTCGAGCCGTTGTAGTTAATCGCCACCGGCAGGAAGTGATACTGAATGTTCGGCCACTCGAACTCCTCGCGGCTGCGGATAAACCCGCCCGCTTCGAAGTGGTTGCTCGCGCCCACGCCTGTGCCGCCAAACAGCCACTCCGCGCCAATCTTCGGCTGATTCCACCATTGCAGGGCAGGGTAGAGGGAGACCGGCTCCTTACATTCATACTGAAGGTACATCTCCAGGTGATCCTGCAAGTTTTCACCCACCCCGGGTAAATCATGTACCAGCGGGATATCAAACTGCTTCAGCAGTTCAGCGTTGCCCACGCCGGAGCGCTGGAGGATCTGCGGAGACGCGATGGCGCCCGCGCACAGCAGTACCTCTTTCTTCGCTGTCGCTTTTGACGGAATGGTGCTTTCGCCTTCCAGCCACTCGACGCCCACCGCGCGCTTGCCGTCAAAGATAATGTGATCGGTCATGGCGTGGGTGCGGATGGTCAGATTCGGGCGCGGTTTGGCCTGGTCCAGATAGCCGCGCGCGGTGCTGGCGCGTCGGCCCTGCGGCGTGACCGTGCGGTCCATCGGGCCGAAGCCTTCCTGCTGATAGCCGTTGAGATCGTCGGTGCGCGGGTAGCCCGCCTGCACGCCCGCCTCTACCATCGCTTCAAACAGCGGGTTCACGCCCGGTTTAGAGGTGGTGACGCTCACCGGACCGTCGCCGCCGTGGTAGTCGTTCGGCCCCACGTCGCGTGTCTCTGCCTTGCGGTAGTAGGGCAGGCAGTTGAGGTAGCTCCAGTGCTCCAGACCCGATTGTTTCGCCCAGTTGTCCAGATCCATCGCGTTACCGCGCACGTAGCACATGCCGTTGATCAGCGACGAGCCGCCCAGCCCTTTGCCCCGTCCGCACTCCATGCGGCGGTTGTTCATGAAAGGCTCAGGCTCGGTTTCATACGCCCAGTTGTAGCGCTTGCCCTGCAACGGGAAGGCCAGTGCGGCTGGCATCTGGGTGCGGAAGTCAAAGCGATAGTCCGGCCCGCCCGCCTCAAGCAGCAGGACGGTGGTGTTCGGATCTTCAGTCAGTCGTGTTGCCAGTACGTTGCCGGCAGAGCCGGCCCCGATAATGATGTAGTCAAATTGCAAATAAACCTCCCGGTTAAAATATGGACTGGAATTTACCCATCTCAACCTGGATGGACTTCACCTGGGTGTAACTCTGAAGCGTCATGACGCCGTTCTCACGGCCAATACCGGAGTGTTTGTAGCCGCCCACCGGCATCTCCGCGGCGGATTCGCCCCAGGTGTTGATCCAGCAGATGCCCGCTTCGAGCTGATGAATAGCGCCGTGGGCGCGGTTCAGATCGGCAGTGACGATGCCCGCTGCCAGACCGTAGTCGGTATCATTGGCGCGGCGAATGGCTTCTTCGTCAGTGTCATAGGTAAGAATGGACATCACCGGGCCGAAGATCTCTTCGCGCACGATGGTCATTTCGTCGGTGCAGTCGGTGAACACGGTCGGGGTCACCCACGCGCCGTTGTCAAAGCCGTCGCCCTTCAGCACGTCGCCGCCGCACAGCACGCGCGCGCCTTCCTCTTTGCCTTTGGCGATGTAGCGCAGCACGCTGTCGCGGTGCGGGAAGCTGACCATCGGGCCAAAGTTGGTGTTTTCATCGAACAGGTCGCCCGCGCGGATGCGGCCCACGCGCTCAACGATTTTTTGCTCAAACGCGGCTTTGACCTTCGCAGGCACGAACACGCGGGTGCCGTTGGTGCACACCTGGCCGGAGCTGAAGAAGTTCGCCATCATGGCGATATCTGCCGCGAGATCCAGATCCGCATCGTCAAATACTATCAGCGGAGATTTACCGCCCAGCTCCATCGTCACCTCTTTCAGGGACGAGGCCGCCGAGTTCGCCATCACCTTTTTGCCGCTGGCCACGCCACCGGTGAAGGAGACTTTGGCGATGCCCGGATGCTCGGTCAGGAACTGGCCGGTCTCTGCGCCCACGCCCGGCAGGACGTTAAACACGCCATCCGGCACGCCTGCTTCGGTGTAGATCTCCGCCAGTTTCAGGGCGGTAAGCGGCGTCACTTCGCTCGGCTTGAAGATCATCGCGTTGCCCGCCGCCAGCGCCGGGGCAGATTTCCACAGGGCGATCTGGATCGGGTAGTTCCACGCGCCGATGCCCGCCACCACGCCCAGCGGCTCGCGGCGGGTGTAGACGAACGAGGTGTCGCGCAGCGGGATCTGGCTGCCTTCCAGCGCCGGGATCAGCCCCGCATAGTACTCCAGCACGTCCGCGCCGGTGACGATGTCGACGGTTGAGGTTTCAGAAAATGCTTTACCGGTGTCGAGGGTTTCCAGCGTTGCCAGCTCGTCGTTGCGCTCGCGCAGGATATCGACGGCGCGACGCAGGATGCGCGAGCGCTCCATGGCGGTCATCGCCGCCCAGATTTTTTGCCCGCGTTTTGCGCTTTCGACGGCGCGGTCCACGTCTTCGCGCCCGGCGGCCTGTACGCTCGCCAGGACTTCACCGTTGGCCGGGTTGATGGTCTCGAAGGTGCGACCGCTGGTGGCCGATGTATAACCACCATTGATATAAAGCTGCTGTTCTGCCATTCGGGACATAATTTCTCCTCGGTTAATCGGTCGGTAAATGCTGGCTGATAAAGTGGCTGGTAAGCGACTGGGCCAGGGTTTTATCCAGCGGCTTGCCGCTCAGCGCAGCGCGCAGCCATAGCCCGTCAATCAGTGCGGCAAGCCCGTAGCCCGCCTCTTCAGCCTGTTCACGCGGCAGCTCGCGGCGGAACTCGTACACCAGGTTAGAGAGCAATCGGCGGCTGCTGACCTGCTGCAAACGGTAGAGCATCGGCTGATGCATGCTGCTGGCCCAGAAGGCCAGCCAGGCCTTCATCGCCGCGCCGCTGATCTGGGTTTCATCAAAATTGCCGCCGACAATCGCCTGCAATCGCTGCTCTGCGCTGCCGTCCGGCAGGGCGCGTAAACGGCTTAATACCGCGTCGCGCAGCTGACCGGTGATGTCACGCATGGTCGCTTCCAGCAGACCGTTTTTATCTTTGAAATAGTGGCTGATGATCCCCGTGGATACGCCCGCCCGACGGGCGATTTGCGCGATGGTTGCGTCATGCATTCCCACTTCATTAATTGCTTCCAGCGTGGCATCGATTAGCTGCCTGCGCCGGATCGGCTGCATCCCCACTTTGGGCATTTTTGCCACTCCATTCATCAGCGTTGGTAATCTATTAAAGCGGTTTTTGATTGGACGTTCAATATAAAATGTGTCTTAATTGTTGCGATTTTGGATTTCAATAGTTGCAAAAACAGTGGGGATACTGGATGACAGACCTTTCACAAGACAGAGAAAAAGACAAAATCAACCCGGTCGTTTTTTATACGTCCGCCGGGCTGATTTTGTTGTTTTCCCTGACGACCATCTTCTTTCGTGATTTTTCTGCCGAGTGGATTGGGCGCACCCTGAACTGGGTGTCGAAGACCTTCGGCTGGTACTATCTGCTGGCGGCGACGCTCTATATCGTCTTCGTGGTCTGCATTGCCTGCTCGCGCTTCGGTTCGGTGAAGCTCGGGCCAGAGCAGTCCAAGCCCGAGTTCAGCCTGCTGAGCTGGGCCGCGATGCTCTTTGCCGCCGGCATCGGCATCGACCTGATGTTCTTCTCCGTGGCGGAACCGGTCACGCAGTATATGCAGCCGCCGGAAGGGGCAGGGCAGACGATGGAGGCCGCGCGCCAGGCGATGGTCTGGACGCTCTTCCACTACGGCCTGACGGGCTGGTCGATGTACGCCCTGATGGGCATGGCGCTCGGATACTTTAGCTATCGTTATAATTTGCCCCTCACCATCCGCTCCGCGCTCTACCCGATCTTCGGTAAAAAGATCAACGGCCCGATAGGCCACAGCGTCGACATTGCGGCGGTGATCGGCACCATCTTTGGTATCGCGACAACGCTCGGCATCGGCGTGGTGCAGCTCAACTACGGCCTGAGCGTGCTGTTTGATATCCCGGATTCGATGGCGGCGAAGGCGGCGCTGATTGCGCTGTCGGTGATTATCGCCACCATCTCGGTGACCTCCGGCGTGGATAAAGGGATTCGCGTGCTCTCCGAGCTGAACGTCGCGCTGGCGCTGGGGCTGATCCTGTTCGTGCTGTTTATGGGCGACACCTCGTTCCTGCTCAATGCCTTAGTGCTGAACGTGGGTGATTACGTGAACCGCTTTATGGGCATGACGCTGAACAGCTTCGCCTTTGACCGTCCGACAGAGTGGATGAACAACTGGACGCTGTTCTTCTGGGCGTGGTGGGTGGCGTGGTCGCCGTTTGTCGGCCTGTTCCTGGCGCGTATTTCGCGTGGGCGCACCATCCGTCAGTTCGTGATGGGCACGCTGATCATCCCGTTCACCTTTACCCTGCTGTGGCTGTCGATTTTCGGCAACAGCGCGCTGCACGAGATCATCCACGGCAATGCGACTTTTGCCCAGGAAGCGATGGCGCACCCGGAGCGCGGCTTCTACAGCCTGCTGGCGCAGTATCCGGCGTTTACCTTTAGCGCCTCCGTAGCGACCATTACCGGCCTGCTGTTCTACGTCACCTCGGCGGACTCCGGCGCGCTGGTGCTGGGGAACTTCACCTCGAAGCTCAAGGACATTAACAGCGACGCGCCGAACTGGCTGCGCATCTTCTGGTCCGTCGCCATCGGCCTGCTGACGCTCGGCATGCTGATGACCAACGGTATCTCGGCGTTGCAGAACACCACGGTGATCATGGGCCTGCCGTTCAGCTTCGTGATCTTCTTCGTGATGGCCGGGCTGTATAAATCGCTTAAGGTGGAAGACTACCGCCGCGTCAGCGCCAGCCGCGACACCGCCCCGCGTCCGCTGGGCGCGCAGGACAGGCTGAGCTGGAAGAAACGCCTCTCGCGTCTGATGAACTACCCCGGCACGCGCTACACCAGCCAGATGATGGAGACGGTCTGTTTTCCGGCGATGGAAGAGGTGGCCCAGGAGCTGAAGCTGCGCGGTGCCTACGTGGAGCTGAAAAACCTGCCGCCGGACGAGGGCGAAAATCTGGGGCACCTGGATCTGCTGGTGCACATGGGCGACGAGCAGAACTTTGTCTATCAGATCTGGCCACAGCAGTATTCGGTTCCCGGCTTTACCTACCGGGCGCGCAGCGGGAAGTCGACCTACTACCGGCTGGAGACCTTCCTGCTGGAAGGCAGCCAGGGGAACGATTTGATGGATTACAGCAAGGAGCAGGTGATCACGGACATTCTGGATCAGTATGAACGGCACCTGAACTTTATCCATCTGCACAGGGAAGCGCCGGGGAATAGCGTGATGTTCCCGGATGTTTGAGGCTTGATCTGAAGAACCTACAAAGGCAGCGCCGCTGCCCTCATGCCGGGTGGCGGCGATGCCTTACCCGGCCTACAAAACCGGTTTATCGTAGGCCTGATAAGCGAAGCGCCATCAGGCGTTTAATGAGCATTGGATCTGAAGGGCAATATTTCCTTTCTTTATATTCACCATTTTATTTTTCTTTATTTACTCGAGCCGCCTCGCATTTCCCTAATATTCGACCCCTGTACATTTATCCATGGCGGTATAATAGCGGCAGTTAAGCCAGCACTGAGATCTTCAAAGAATAGGTAAAAAGGTAAGAAAAGGAATCGCGGTACAAAGGTGTGCGACCACCTCCATACCGCTAACCACAAACAACTAACCAGGAGTTGATTATGGCTGTGAAGAATTCTATGCCAGAGCGGGCTATTGCCCAAACAGAAAATGCAGATTTAGAGATTCAGCAAGAAAACCGCGAGAAGCTACGCAAAAAACGCATCCGGGCGTTGCATGACGAGCCGGTTCACTCTGCGTATCTTCATGAAAGAGGAGCGGCGGATTCCGCCTGTGTAGAACTTTATACTCGAATGGAGCGCAACTATCTGCCGTTAACCGGCGCGTGGTTAACCCGCGCAGGGTTTAAAGCAGGAATAGCCGTGAAGATCCGCGTGATGCCAGATTGTATTGTGATTACGCCGCAAAATTCCCGTGAGCTGTGGGGCTGTCTGGAAGGCGTCAGCGCAACGTATACCAACAAACTGAAGATGATGAAGTGGCTGGAGACGTTTCCGGGAGCGTTAATTGATACGGGGGATTTGCCCGTGAACGAAAGTAGAAAATAGTAGCGGTAAAAATTAACGAGGCGATCCAGGGAATGCCAGGATCGCCGTTTCTGAGCGGCAGCATGCATTGATCTTTATGAGCCAGGTAAATTATGCGGTACTCTTCTCTTTCTGAGCTGGTTTCATCCATGCATCGCCATAAAGAATATTACCTTTCACATAATTCCACTGAATGCCCCGGAATCGAAGCCCAACAACTTCATGCATATTCGGGGCTGAGCTGCCTGGGTAATAAACGTGCGTGAAATCCAGAGATGAGATCACCACGCTATCAAGCGTCATGGTGTAGATCTCTCTTTCTGCTCCCGCTTCAACAATTTCATAATATTTGATAATGGCTTTTTGCAGCCGTCTGCCCTCGCAGGCGGCAACGGCAAGATAAGGGCTCACTTTATCTAATTGCTTATGCACGGTAACCGGACTATGCTGCCGTGTTCCGGTCATATTCCCGGTATGGCTGTCCACTGCCTGTTTTATGCCGTAACTGCTGTTCATAATTTCGATAGCGCCTTCCCGGCCTGGCATCATACAGTCGCCCTGAACCTGCATTCCGTTCTCATCGTAGAGAAATAAGTAAGCGGGTAATGACATTATAATTCTCCTAAGTTGATTTGTTTTCCGTTATTATCAACATCGAATTGGTGTACATATTTTTTATTGTTTAATCCGTAATGAATAACGTAAGTACGACCATTTTTCCATTTTATATTTAAACATGTATCCGGGTAGGAGATGTCTAAATTATTATATCCCGACCCTGTTACGATAGTGATTTTATGATCTTTACTTGAATAAATAGTGTAAAAGTTCAGGACGTCATTTTTATCTATGCTAAAACATAGGCGGTTACCATTAATAAATGTAAATCTATTTTTGGGGGCGCGATTACCTCCCGGGCATCCAGTGATTAAAATGCAGAGGATAAAGATGACAAATATGTTCTTCATACTGGAAATCCCTTTAAGACATTTTTGTATTTTTGCAGAAGGAAATACAAGCTTTCCCTAAGTTTTAAGTCTCTGTATTGTAATAATTCTTCATTCCTCTCCAAACCAAAGTATTTCAATAACCAGTAATCGCTTACAATTGATGCTTGCTGCTCTAACCCATAATGCAATAAATCTACTTTATCTAAGCTATAAGTATAGTCAGCAATACCGGAAAATAATCCTCTTGTTCTGACAAACATCCCTTTTTGAGTTTGCCAGACATGCATCATCTCATGCATGAATCGATGTTTTTTAACAATGTCATCCTCTAGCGAAAAATCCGGCGAATACGTTTCCTCTCTGTACCACATCTCCCCGTTGGGACTCATCGCCACATCAACGGGTTGCAGATTAAAAGGAAGATAGCTTTCCCTGTGTACCCACACCAGATGATAACGGATGCTGTAACCGTAAAGCGTCTTCGCAAGGGCGATTTCACCAATTGTGAGCTGTCGGATCCCGCCCGGATTAATCGGGGTTCCCGAAGTGGGGTGAATTCTTTCATTAACCGGCATGTCAATTCCCTTTTATTAATATGGGTATTGGCCGTAAATAATACTCCTGACCGTGAGAGAAAAAAGAAAGCACATTTCCTAAAAATTCCGCCTGACAGTCCAGGTTGACACAACTTTAATGATAATTATTTTCATTTAAACATAGCCTGTGCTATACCTTATAGCACAGGCTAATTTTGCTTTGAATTTAATCACCTCAGGAGACTTCTGCGATGCATCCACGGCAAGGATTGAAGCGTTTGTTGCTCGGCGCGCTGCTCATGACCGCGACCACTACCGGCGCGCTGGCGGCTGAAAAGTTCCAGGTCATCACCACTTTTACCGTTATTGCTGATATGGCGAAAAACGTGGCGGGGGATGCCGCAGAGGTCACCTCCATCACCAAACCGGGCGCTGAAATTCACGAATACCAGCCCACCCCGGGCGATATCAAACGCGCGCAGAAGGCGCAGCTGATCCTGGCGAACGGCATGAATCTGGAGCTGTGGTTCCAGCGCTTTTATCAGCATCTGAACGGCGTGCCGGAGGTGATTGTCACCAAAGGCATCACCCCGATGGGCATCAGCGAAGGGCCCTATAACGGCAAGCCCAATCCGCACGCGTGGATGTCGCCGGACAACGCCCTGATTTACGTCGATAACATCCGCGACGCGCTGGTGAAGTACGATCCGGCCAACGCACAGACCTATCAGCGCAATGCGGAAGCCTACAAGCAGAAGATCACCGCCACTCTCGAACCGCTGCGCAAGCAGGTCGCGGAGATACCTGAAGACAAACGCTGGATGGTAACCAGCGAAGGGGCGTTCTCCTATCTGGCGCGGGATTTGGGCCTGAAGGAGCTTTACCTGTGGCCGATCAACGCCGACCAGCAGGGCACGCCCCAGCAGGTGCGCAAGGTTATCGATCTGGTGAAAAAACATCACATTCCGGCGGTGTTTAGCGAAAGCACGGTCTCGGATAAGCCCGCCCGTCAGGTGGCGCGTGAAACCGGCGCCCACTATGGCGGCGTGCTGTACGTCGACTCTCTGAGCGCGGAAAACGGCCCGGTGCCGACCTATATCGATCTGCTGAACGTCACCACCCGCACGCTGGTGCAGGGCATCCGTGACGGCATGAAGGAGTAACCATGCACGAGGGGATTGTTGTAACCGACGTGACCGTGACCTACCGCAACGGCCACACGGCGCTGCGCGACGCATCGTTCAGCGTGCCGGGCGGATCGATTGCCGCCCTGGTGGGGGTGAACGGTTCCGGCAAGTCCACGCTGTTTAAGGCGGTGATGGGGTTTGTGCGGGCGGCGAGCGGCACTATCTCCATTCTGGGGCTGCCGCCTCACCGGGCGCTGCGTCAGAACCTGGTCGCCTACGTGCCGCAGTCGGAAGAGGTCGACTGGTCGTTTCCGGTGCTCGTCGAGGACGTGGTGATGATGGGCCGCTACGGGCATATGGGGTTTCTGCGTCGTCCCAAAGAATGCGATAAGCAGATCGTCACCGACGCCCTGAAGCGTGTGGATATGCTCGAGCTGCGCCATCGGCAGATTGGCGAGCTGTCCGGCGGGCAGAAGAAGCGCGTGTTTCTGGCCCGTGCGATTGCCCAGCAGGGCGAGGTGATCCTGCTCGACGAGCCGTTTACCGGCGTGGACGTCAAAACCGAAGCCAGGATCATCAGCCTGCTGCGGGAGCTGCGCGACGAGGGCAAAACGATGCTGGTCTCGACCCATAACCTGGGCTCGGTCACGGAATTCTGCGATTACACGGTGATGGTCAAAGGCACCGTGCTGGCGAGCGGCCCGACGGAAACCACCTTTACCGCCGAGAATCTCGAGCGCGCCTTTAGCGGCGTGCTGCGCCACGTGGTGCTCAGCGGCTCGGAAGATCGCATTATTACCGACGACGAACGCCCCTTCGTCACGCACCGTCAGGAGGCCAAATGAACGCGCTTCTCGAACCCTTCGGCTACGAGTACATGCTCAACGCGATGTGGGTCTCGGCGATGGTGGGCGGGCTGTGCGCGTTTCTCTCCTGCTATCTGATGCTCAAAGGCTGGTCGCTGATCGGCGATGCGCTGTCGCACTCCATCGTGCCGGGCGTAGCGGGCGCTTACATGCTCGGGCTGCCGTTCTCGCTGGGGGCGTTTTTATCGGGCGGGCTGGCGGCGGGCAGCATGCTGTTTCTCAACCAGCGCAGCCGCCTGAAGGAGGACGCCATTATCGGGCTGATCTTCTCCTCGTTTTTCGGGCTGGGGCTGTTTATGGTCTCGCTCAACCCGACCTCGGTGAACATTCAGACCATCGTCCTCGGCAATATTCTGGCTATCGCCCCGGAAGATATCGTCCAGCTGGCGATTATCGGCGTGGTGTCGATAGTTATCCTGCTGTTCAAATGGAAAGATCTGATGGTGACCTTTTTTGATGAGAACCACGCCCGCGCCATCGGTCTGCGTCCTGAACGCCTGAAAATTCTCTTCTTCACGCTGCTGGCGGTCTCTACCGTGGCGGCGCTGCAAACCGTCGGCGCATTTCTGGTGATCTGTCTGGTGGTCACGCCCGGCGCGACCGCGTGGCTGCTGACCGACCGCTTCCCGCGCCTTCTGATGATTGCGGTCGCCATTGGCAGCATCACCAGCTTCCTCGGCGCGTGGGCCAGCTATTACCTGGACGGCGCCACCGGCGGCATTATCGTCGTGGCCCAGACACTGCTGTTCCTGCTGGCGTTCGTCTTTGCGCCGAAGCACGGGCTGCTTGCCAGCCGCCGTCGGGCGCGGGAGGCACACCCATGTTGACGCTGCTTCTCGAACCCTTCCAGTTTGCGTTTATGAACAACGCGCTGTTGATTTCACTCCTGGTGGCCGTACCCTGCGCGCTGCTGTCGGTTTTTCTGGTGCTGAAAGGCTGGGCGCTGATGGGCGACGCCATGAGCCACGCGGTGTTTCCCGGCGTCGTGCTGGCCTGGATGATGGGCCTGCCGCTGGCGCTGGGTGCATTCGTGGCCGGTCTTTTCTGCGCGGTCGCTACCGGATATCTGAAGGATAACAGCCGCATCAAACAGGATACGGTCATGGGGATCGTCTTTTCCGGCATGTTCGGCGCCGGGCTGATCCTCTATATCGCCGTCAAACCTGAGGTGCATCTCGACCACATTCTGTTCGGCGATATGCTGGGTATTAACGGGATGGACATTCTGCAAAGCGGTCTCGTCGCGGGGCTGATTGCGCTGGTGATTGGCCTGAAGTGGCGCGATTTTCTGCTGTTCTGCTTTGACTATCAGCAGGCGCAGGCGAGTGGCCTGCGCACCCGCTGGCTGCACTACGGCTTACTGTGCATGGTTTCGCTGACCATCGTCGCGACGCTGAAAGCGGTGGGGATCATTCTGTCGATTTCCCTGCTGATTGCGCCCGGCGCCGTGGCGGTGCTGATTACCCGACGCTTTCACATGGCGCTGCTGGTGGCGGTCGCCGTTTCAGCGCTGGTGTCGGTAAGCGGCGTTTATGCCTCGTTTTATCTCGACAGCGCGCCTGCGCCGACCATTGTGGTCCTGTTCGCGATGGTGTTTATCGTGACGTTTGTGGTGACCAGCGTGAAGGCTCGTCGCCAGGAGCGTGTGACAGCAGGGTGATGACCTGTTCGCCGTGCTGCTGCCAGTGTAGGCGGAAGGCGGTGCCTTCTTCAAAGCCTGCCAGTTGACGGGTCAACGCCAGCGTGAGCGTCTTGTCGTCGAGCTTGGTAACGCGGGCGCAGTCAAAACCCATCCAGGCCTGTACCTGCGGAAAGAGGGCCTTAAACAGGCTCTCTTTGGCGCTGAAGACCAGCGTCAGGGCGAGGGCGAACGGGTATCCCTGGCGGGAAAGCACAGGTTCTTCCTGCGTATCAATAATGCCGTCTTTGATTTCCCTGGCTTCGTTTTCGAAGAGGATCGTTTCACAATCGATGCCGATAAGCGCCGGGTATTGCGTGACGACGGCTATCGCCTGCGTGCCGCTGTGGGTGATGCTGCCGGAAATACCTTGCGGCCATAGCGGTTCCCCGCTGGGGCCGATGGCGGGCATGGTGTGGTCAGGTAAGGCGTGCGCGGCGGCGATGCGGCCTGCCAGGTGGTCGGCCTTGCGTTTGCGTCCGGCGTCAGCGAGCTGGGCGTGATGGGGGAGCCAGAGGAGATCGGCGTCGGTAAAGGTGGCGGGGTCGAAAGTGATGCGGTGGAGGGTGTGGCCGGCGAGAGAAAATGTGCTGTGGGTGGTGTGCATGGTTTTCCCTTCAGTATTGTGCGGCCTGATGCCCTCACCCCGACCCTCTCCCACGGGGAGAGGGGGGAGTTTCTGCCCGTATCAGAAGTGCGTGTTCACGCTCATGTACCAGGTACGGCCCGGTTCATTATACGTATACGCTCCCGCACCGTACATATACGCGCCGGTGGTGGTATTACCCGTGGTCTGGGCGTTACCCGCGCGCCACTGGCGCTTGTCGAAGACGTTGTCCACGCCGCCGGTCAGGCTGACGTTTTTGGTCACGTCCCAGGTCGCGCTCAGGCCAACGATGCTGTACGGGCTGACTTCGTCTTTCTCAGACCCGGTCACCGGCTGACCTTTGTAGTTGTATTTCTTCGGCTGCTGCTTGCCGTACCAGGTGAAGGTCGACTGCAATGAGACATCCTGACGTACCTGCCAGCTCAGGGTGGAGTTCAGCGTGTACTCCGGGATGATCGACAGACGATCGCCGGTCTCCTTGTTCTTGCTTTGCAGCATGTAAGTGATGTTGTTGGTCCAGTTGATGGTGTCGCTGACCGGCACGTTCAGGGAGCCTTCCAGACCTTCCACTACCGCCTTCGGCACGTTTTCCCACTGGTAGATATCGGTGGTGACTTTGCCGGTGGACGTCTGGCCAATCGGCGCGTAGCCCGCTTCAATCTTGTTGCGGTAGTCGTTGCGGAACCAGGTCACGCCCGCCAGCCAGCCGTCGCGTTTCCACTCCAGGCCAATCTCTTTGTTGATGCTGGTTTCCGCTTTCAGATCGTCGTTACCCATCATGTAGCAGCCCACGCCGTCGGAACTGGCGTAGCAGCCCTGGCCTTTACTGTACAGCAGGTAGTTCGGGTTGGTCTGATACAGGCTTGGCGCTTTATAGGCGCGCGCGATGCCCATCTTCAGGGTGAAGTCATCCCCCAGACCCTGCGACAGGTTCAGGGACGGGCTCCAGTTATTACCCACAATGGTGTGGTGGTCGAAGCGCAGGGCAGGGGTCAGCATGGTGCTGTCGGTCAACTCCATGTTGTTTTCGGCAAACAGGGAGAAGATCTCCGCTGAAGTGTACGGGCTACGGTCTTCGCTCATGCCCGGAATGGTGCCGCCCTGCTGGGTTTGCGTGAAGGAGGTCGAATCCTTCATGCGCTGCTGGTTCCACTCGGTGCCGAGCGTCAGGTTTTGATTCACAATGAAATCAATCGGCAGGTTGATTTCGCTGTGCAGCATCACGTCGGCCAGGTCGGTGTCGGTGAATTTATTGCTGTTGAACAGGCCTTCCAGACCGCCCGCGAGGCCTTCGCCCAGACGCGAGTTGCGGGTGTGCTCGTACTGCGCCCAGTTGCTGGTGGTAATGCCGTTATCCCAGCCGCCGTTCCAGGTCACCGCGAAGTTCTGACGATAGATACGGTTAGTCTCTTTACCGTAGTTCTTCTTCACCAGCCCGCTTGAGCTGTTGTCGTTGTTGGTATTCTGGGTATCGCCCGCGTAAAGGTTGTTCTGGCAGCTGTATCCCGCCTCAAACTCCAGGGACTGCATAGGCGCAAAGTCCCAGCGCACCACGCCGTTGATGTCTTTATTCTCGACCCCTTCACGGCCTGCCGGCAGCGTGTCGGCATATGCGCCGGTACGGTCAGACTGATGGCCCTGGTTAATGTCCCAGGCGTCGGCCTGGGTTTTATCCAGGTTACCGTACATGCGGAAGCTGAAATCCCCGCCCAGCGGGCCGCTCAGGCTGAAGTTAGTGCGTTTGGTGGAACCTTCGTCTTTATGCTCTGGCGCATTCAGGTAGGTGTTCCAGGAGCCGTGCCACTGGTCGTCAAATTTTTTGGTGATGATGTTCACCACGCCGCCCGCCGCACCGTTACCGTAGCGGGCAGCAGCCGGGCCACGGATCACTTCGATGCGCTCGATCATCTCCGGCGGGACCCAGCCGGTATCGCCGCGGGTATCACGCTCGCCGCGCCAGCCCAGACGGATGGAGTTGCGGCTGGTGACCGGCTTGCCGTCGATCAGGATCAGGGTGTTTTCCGGGCCCATGCCCCGAATGTCAATCTGACGGTTATTCCCGCGCTGGCCGCTGGTGGAGTTGCCGGTCAGGTTAACGCCCGGCATGGTGCGGATGATTTCCGCCACGTCGCGCGCGGGCGGGTTTTTGCGGATCTCGTCGGCGGTGATGGTCGACACGCCCGGCGCCTGCAAATTCTGCTCGGCGGCGGTGATCACCATGGTGTCTTCATGCTGCGCGGAGGCGGTGTTGTCGTCTGCCATGGCGGGCAGCGCGACACCATAAATCCCTAAATTGACCAGCAAGGCCAGAGAGTGAATCTTCTTATTCATTGTACGTCCCGCTTTTATGGTTATTTAATGAGCGCGCTTCCCACAGCGCGGGCATTACGCTATTGCAAATGCAAATAGTTATCAATAATATTATCAATAAAATTTGCTCTGAAACAAAAAAGACTGTTAAACATGGGGTTATAAGGGTGACGGCGTTAACAACCGGAAGTGAAGCGTGGTGGCAGGCGAAAGACGGGCCGGAACGGGAACGTCATCAGGAAAACTATCGCGTGACATTCTGGTGGCGGGACCCGGCGGGAACGCAGAAAACGTCGACGGTTAAACGCGTCTGGCTCTACGTCACCGGTGTGACCGATCACCATCAAAATGCCCGTCCGCAGTCCCTTGAACGTATCCCGGATACCGACGTCTGGCAGTGGCAGGGCGAGTTCAGCCCCGAATGGCGCGGCAGCTACTGTTTTATCCCCTCCGACAATGAAAACGATTTTGCCAGCGCAGTGTTTGAAGGCGATCAGCCGGACCGCATGGCGCTGCGCGAAGGCTGGCGCAAACTATTGCCGCACGCGGTGTCCGACCCGCTGAATGCCCAGAGCTGGCGCGGCGGGCGCGGGCACGCCGTCTCGGCGCTGGAGATGCCGGAGGCGCCCGTACAGCCCGGCTGGAACCATCCCAATACCCCTTACAAAAAGCCTGTCTGTATTGAGTGGCACAGCGCGCGCCTGAAGAACCGTCGCCGCGTGTGGATTTTTACCACCGGGGATGAAAGCCCCGAGCGCCCGCTGGCGGTGCTGCTCGACGGGCAGTTCTGGGCCGAAAGCATGCCCGTCTGGCCTGCGCTGGCGTCGCTCACCCATGAAGGCAAACTGCCGCCTGCGGTCTATGTCTTAATCGACGTGATTGACACCGCACACCGCAGCCGCGAGCTGCCGTGCAATCCTGATTTCTGGCTGGCGGTGCAGGACGAACTTCTCCCGCAGGTGAAAAGCATGGCCCCGTTCAGCGACCGCGCCGACCATACCGTGGTGGCGGGTCAGAGCTTCGGCGGGCTCTCTTCCCTCTATGCGGGCCTCAACTGGCCGCAGCGTTTTGGCTGCATCCTCAGCCAGTCCGGATCCTACTGGTGGCCGCACCGCGGCGCGCAGCAGGACGGGCTGCTCATCGAACAACTCAAAGCGGGTGACAAAACCGCTCGCGGGCTGCGCATCGTCCTTGAGGCCGGGCGCAACGAGCCGCTTATTTTGCGCGCAAACCAGGCGATCCTCGCCGAACTACACACTCAGCAACCGGTTTTCTGGCGTCAGGTTGACGGCGGACACGATGCGCTTTGCTGGCGCGGTGGGCTGACGCAGGGGCTGATGACCCTCTGGCAGCCGCTTATTCAATAACGGAGTCTGTATGGAATTCAGCAATCCTTTCGATAATCCGCAGGGACAGTTCGCCATTTTGCAAAATGACCAGGGGCAGTACAGCCTGTGGCCGCAGCAGTGCGAGTTGCCCGCGGGCTGGCGCGTGGTCTGCGAACCGCAATCTCAGGAGGCGTGCCAGCAGTGGCTGGCGGAACAGTGGCAGACGCTTGAGCCGTCATGTTTTGCGGGGGAGCGCGCATGAACCGTCTCCCTCTTGTCGCCGCCCAGCCGGGGATCTGGATGGCAGAGCAGCTTTCCTCCCTGCCAAACGCCTGGAGCGTCGCGCACTACACCGAGCTGAAAGGCGCTATCGATGCGCCATTGCTGGCAAAAGCCATCGCTGAAGGCATGATGCAGGCCGACACCCTGCGGATGCGTTTTGCCGAAGATAACGGTGAGGTGTGGCAGTGGATCGATGAGGCCATGCTCCTGCCGGAGCCGTCCATCGTGCGCGTTGACTCCCACGACGACGCCGTGGCGCTGATGGAGGCCGATCTCAACCAGAACCTGCGCGTCGACAGCGGTCAGCCGCTGGCGTTTCACCAGCTGATCCAGGTGGGAGAAAGCCACTGGTACTGGTATCAGCGGTATCATCATCTGGTGGTAGATGGCTTCAGCTTCCCGGCCATTACCCGTCAGATCGCCGCCATTTACGCTGCGTGGCAGAAAGGTGAATCCACACCGGCCTCCCCGTTCACCCCGTTCGCCGAGGTGGTGGAGGAGTATCAGCGCTATCGCGACAGCGAGGCGTATCAGCGCGACGGTGCTTTCTGGGCCGAACAACGCAAACAGCTTCCTTCTCCGGTCTCGCTCTCTTCCGCGCCGCTGCCGGGACGCGCCGCCACCACCGATATCCTGCGCCTGAAAATTGCGATGGACGGCCGTGCGTTCAGCCAGCTTGCACAGATGGCAGGCCAGGCGCAGCGTACCGATCTGGCCCTTGCGCTGGTGGCGCTGTGGCTGGGCCGCCTGACCGGACGGCTGGACTACGCCGCCGGGTTTATCTTTATGCGCCGCATGGGCTCCGCCGCGCTGACCGCGACCGGACCGGTGCTCAACGTCCTGCCGCTGGCGGTGAATATTCGCCCGCACGAGAGCCTGCCGGAACTGGCGCTGCGCCTGGCGAACCAGCTGAAAAAGATGCGCCGCCATCAGCGTTACGACGCCGAGCAGATCGTGCGCGACAGCGGGCGTGCCGCAGGCGATGAAGCCCTGTTTGGTCCGGTGCTGAACGTCAAGGTGTTCGATTATCAGCTGGATATCGACGGCGTGGAGGCCATTACCCATACGCTGGCAACCGGCCCGGTAAACGATCTGGAGCTGGCGCTGTTCCCGGACGAGCAGGGCGGACTGAGCATTGAGATCCTCGCCAACGGGCAGCGTTACGACGAGGCGATGCTGAAGGGTCACGCGGCGCGCCTGAACGCAATGCTGACGCAGTTTGCCGCCAATCCGGACCTGCGCTGTGGCGACGTGGAAACCGTATCAGAGCAGGAATACGCCCGGCTGGCGCGCATCAACGATACCGGGCTGGCGCTGCCGTCCACCACGCTGGCGGATCTTGTGGCGGAGCAGGCGAGCAAAACGCCGGACGCCCCCGCGCTGGCGGATGCCCATACTGAACTGAACTACCGCCAGATGCGCGAGCAGGTGGTCGCGCTGGCAAACCTGCTGCGCGCGCGCGGCGTGAAGCCGGGCGACAGCGTGGCGGTGGCGCTCCCGCGCTCGGTGTTCCTGACCCTGGCGCTGCACGGGATTGTTGAAGCAGGCGCCGCCTGGCTGCCGCTGGATACCGGTTACCCGGATGACCGTCTGCGGATGATGCTGGAGGACGCGAAGCCGTCGCTGCTCATTACCACCGACGAGCAGCTTCCGCGCTTTGACGATCTGCCGATCGCCACCTTTAGTTACAACACACTATTACCGGCCACCGATGCTGAACCTCTGCGCCTGGCGAAGCCGGAGCAGACCGCGTACATCATCTTTACCTCCGGTTCGACGGGGCGTCCAAAAGGGGTGATGGTCGGCCATACCGCCATCGTTAACCGCCTGAAGTGGATGCAGGATCATTATCCACTGGCGGCGCATGACGTGGTGGCGCAGAAAACGCCGTGCAGCTTTGACGTGTCGGTGTGGGAGTTCTGGTGGCCGTTTATCGCCGGGGCGAAGCTGGTGATGGCCGAGCCGGACGCGCACCGCGATCCGCAGGCGATGCAGAGCTTCTTCGCCCAGTACGGCGTGACCACTACCCACTTCGTACCCTCGATGCTGGCGGCGTTCGTCGCCTCGCTGACGCCGGAAAACGTCGACTGTTGCAGGACGCTGAAGCAGGTGTTCTGTAGCGGCGAGGCGTTGCCGACTGCGCTGTGTCGCGAGTGGGAACAGCTCACCCATGCGCCGCTGCACAACCTCTATGGCCCGACCGAAGCGGCGGTGGATGTGAGCTGGTATCCGGCGTACGGCCCCGAGCTGGCGGCGGTGGAAGGCAACAGCGTGCCGATCGGCTTCCCGGTGTGGAATACGGGGCTGCGCATTCTGGACGCGATGATGCGCCCGGTGCCGTTCGGCGTGGCGGGGGATCTCTATCTCACCGGCATTCAGCTGGCGCAGGGGTACCTGGGACGCCCCGACCTTACCGCCAGCCGCTTTATCGCCGATCCTTTTGCCCCCGGCGAGCGAATGTACCGCACCGGGGACGTTGCCCGCTGGCTGGACAACGGCGCGGTGGAATATCTGGGCCGCAGCGACGATCAGCTGAAAATCCGCGGCCAGCGCATCGAGCTGGGCGAAATCGACCGGGCGATGCTCGCGTTGCCGGATGTGGCCCAGGCGGTGGCGCACGCCTGCGTGTTCAACCAGGCGGCTGCCACGGGCGGCGATGCCCGCCAGCTGGTGGGATACGTTGTCTCTGAATCCGGCTTACCGCTGGATCGCGACGCGCTGCTTGCATCACTCAAAGCCCAGCTGCCGCCGCATATGGTGCCGGTGGTGCTGCTGCAAATCAGCGCGCTGCCGTTAAGCGCCAACGGCAAGCTGGATCGCAAGGCGCTGCCGCTGCCGGAGCTGACCAGCAAAACTTCCGGTCGCGCGCCCGAGACGCAAACCGAAGTCGCCGTGGCGCAGGCGTTTTCTGCCCTGCTGGGCTGCGCAGTGAACGATATCGAAGCCGATTTCTTTGCCCTCGGCGGCCACTCGCTGCTGGCGATGCGCCTTGCGGCTCAGCTCAGCCGTGCGTTCAGCCGCAAGGTCACGCCGGGGCAGATTATGGTCGCCTCGACGGTGAGCAAGCTCAGCGCGCTGCTGGACTCGCAGATGAGCGACGAGCAGGCGCAGCGTCTGGGGTATGAAACTGTTCTCCCGCTGCGTGAAAGCAACGGCCCCACGCTGTTCTGCTTCCATCCGGCGTCCGGCTTTGCCTGGCAGTTTAGCGTCCTGGCGCGCTACCTCAGCCCGCGCTGGTCAATCGTCGGCATTCAGTCTCCCCGGCCTGAGGGGCCGATGCAGCAGTGTGCGGATCTCGATGCGGTGATCGAACATCATCTGAACACGTTGCGTAAGCAGCAGCCGCAGGGGCCGTATTATCTGTTCGGCTATTCCCTCGGCGGCACGCTGGCGCAGGGCATTGCGGCGCGTCTGCGCGAGCAGGGTGAAGACGTAGCGTTCCTCGGCCTGCTGGATACCTGGCCACCGGAAACCCAGAACTGGGCGGAGAAAGAGGCCAACGGCCTCGATCCGGAGGTGCTGGCGGAAATTGAGCGCGAACGTCAGGCGTTTATTGCCGCCCAGCAGGGGCAGGGCTCCAGCGAGTTGTTTAACGCCATTGAAGGCAACTATGCGGACGCGGTGCGGCTGCTCACCACGGCACACAGCGCGCGGTTTGACGGTAAAGCGACGCTGTTTGTCGCCGAGCGAACGCGAACCCTGGATCCGCAGGCCGCGTGGGCACCGTGGGTGGGTGAGCTGGAGGTGTACAGCCAGGACTGCGCCCACGTGGATATTATTTCACCGCAGGCGTTTGAAAAGATTGGGCCGGTACTGAAGGAAATTTTGGAGTAACGTTTAAAGCCCCTCACCCTAACCCTCTCCCACGGGGAGAGGGGATGGTTTGCTCCCTCTCCCTGTGGGAGAGGGCCGGGGTGAGGGCATCAGACCGCACGCTTGCCCAACGGCACCACCAACGGCGTACCCGCCACCGGATCGTCAATAATCATGCAGCGCATGCCGTAGATCCGCGCGATCAGATCCGGCGTCACAATCTCTTTCGGCGCGCCCTGCGCCACAATCTCGCCGTCGCGCAGCGCAATCAGATGCGTCGCGTAGCGGCACGCCTGATTTAAATCATGCAGCACCGCCGCCAGGGTGTACCCCTGCGTGCGGTTCAGCTCTCTCAGCAGCTCCAGCAGGTCAATCTGATGGCTGATATCCAGCCAGGTCGTCGGCTCGTCCAGCAGCATGATGGAGGTCTCCTGCGCCAGCACCATCGCGATCCACGCGCGCTGGCGCTGTCCGCCGGAGAGGGTATCGACGCTTTGCTGGGCCAGATCGGTGATGCCCGTCGCCTGCATCGCGCGCTTCACGGCCTCGTCGTCCTCCTTGCGCCAGCGGGTAAACAGCGGCTGGTGCGGATAGCGCCCGCGGGAGACCAGCTCCTGCACGGTAATATCCCCCGGCGTGGTGGCGTTTTGCGCCAGCAGCCCAATTCGGCGCGCCACCTCTTTGCTGGCGAAGCGCTGGATCTGCTCCCCGTCGAGGAACACGCTGCCCTCAACCGGCGACATCAGGCGGCTCAGCGTGCGCAGCAATGTCGATTTGCCGCAGCCGTTTGGCCCGATGATGGCGGTGAAGTGGCCGTCCGGAATGGCAACGGATAAGTCCCGGGCAATGATTTTTTTACCGTAGCCGAGGGTCAAGTTTTCGCCGCGCAAGCGGGGTGTTGAATCTGTCATTTCTTGCGTGACTCCTGAACGAGCAAGACGATGAGGTAAATCCCGCCGAGGCTGACGGTTACCACGCCCACCGGCAGTTGATAAGGCGTAAACAGCCGCTGAGCGCAGAGATCGGCGGCCAGCAGTAATACTGCGCCGCACAGCGCTGCCTGGGTTAATCCCCAGCGCGCGGTGCCGCTAAGTCGCCGCGCGATATGCGGCGCGACAAGGGCAATAAACGAGATCGGCCCGGCGATGGCGGTAGACGCTGCGGTCAGCAAGACCGCCACCAGCATCAGCATCAGGCGCGAGCGCTCTACGCTCACGCCCAGCGCGCAGGCGCTGTCGTCGCCCATCTCCAGCAGCCGCATGCGCCTGACCAGCAGCAACGCGCCAATAAACATCAGGATAATCAGCGGCGCGGCGGGCCAGGTTTTTCCCCACGTCAGACCGTTGAGGGAACCGGCGTACCACAGCCCGGCGGAGAGTGCGGTTTCCAGCGACGCCTGTAGCAGAAGCCAGGTGTTAAACGCCATCAGCATCGCGCGGATGCCGATCCCGATGATGATCAGGCGGAAGGTGTCGATGCCGTTGCGCCAGGCCAGGGCCCAGATAAGCAGGGAGGTGAGAATGCCGCCCGCCATCGCCGTAAAGGTAATGGCCATGAGATGCTGCCCGAACAGCACCATCGCCACCAGCACGCCGCTCCACGCGCCGGTATTCAGGCCCATCACGTCCGGGCTGCCGAGGGGGTTACGCATCAGCGACTGGAATATTGCGCCGCTGACGCCAAGCGCCGCGCCAACCAGGATCGCCATCGCCACGCGCGGCAGTCGCCATTCGGTGACCACCATGGTGATGTTACGCGGCGCGCTGCCGGTGAGAGCGTGAAAGACCTGCGCGAAATCAAGCGTTACGGCACCGCTTTGCAGGCTCCAGACCGCCAGCAGCAGAC
>OJKA01000041.1_pt1 | contig 93083 bp, 91 predicted proteins | sample 1596451 | NCBI WGS metagenome assembly OJKA01 (sample SAMEA4350155, study PRJEB24818) | metagenome | biome: human; feature: gut; material: faeces | place: Denmark | collected 2013-09 | reverse complement strand
ACTATATCGTCGGGTATTACAGCTCGCTAAGGCCGCATGACTATAACGGTGGGTTGCCCCCAAACGAATCGGAAAACCGATACTGGAAAAACTCTAAAGCCGTGGCCAGTTTTAGTTGACCACTACAAACCGGTTATTACAGCAGCCCATGGAAATTGGGCTGAAGTAGCTAAAACCTCATTGTTCATTGAAGACCCCCGCATGCAAGCGGGGTAATTTAACACGTCACTTCAAACATTGCTGTCTGATGTAGTCCTGCAGATAGCCGACCTGCTTCGTCACTGTGACGATTCGCTCTCTGAGGGTGAAATAATCCCGTTGAGCGGAGTCTGTAAGTCGGGGGCCGGAAGCATCACCCAGGCTGCCGGAGCCGGTCGCTTCGTTCGCGGGACATTTTGCGTTGACGTGCAGCCCACACTTACCAGTGTGAACGCAACGCTGCAGATCATCCAACTGCTTTTTCGCATCAGCCAGTTCTCCGGTGTATTTGGCATCCAAAGTCGCAACATCACGCTGTCGGATCTGCATGTCTTTGATGGTGTTGTTCGCTAGGCCGAGTTTTTCGGTGGCCTTATTGCGCTGGTCTTTGTAGGTGATAGCGTTGTCGCGGTAGTGGTTAACGGCCCAGCCTAGCGATACGATTATGCAGACGACCACAGTAGTGATGATGGTTGTTATTCGACTCACTGGTCGATCCCCCAGCACGCCATCGCGCTTTCCTGATCTCGCCGTTCTACCTGACCATAGCAACCATTTTTCTGGCCTTTGGTCAGGCGACAATCGCGGCCACCATCTTTAATCCACCAGCGGACCGCTTCACAGGCACCTTTACGGTCGCCAGCATTAATTCGCTTATAGAACGTAGATGGAAAACATTTTCCGGGGCCGATGTTATACGGGCAGAAAGAAGCGATACCTGCTTTCTGCGGCTCGGTCAGCGGCATCTTAATATTCCTTTCTACCCACGCCAGCGCCTTGTCGCGTTCAATGGCATTTACCTGGACACATTTCTCAGCAGACAGCTTCATGCCCTGAACTACTGGTTTGCCATCAACCATCGTGGCGCCACGGCAAATTGTCCAGATTCCGCCGCCGTCGCGATATGCTGTCAGGCTGTTACCCTCTTTCTCATCCAGAAACTGATCGAGAATCACAGGGGCGGAAGCCCCAGCTAGAATCAAACCAACGACCGCTGCGCTCAGTTTATTTTTCAGCTTTGGTGACTTTGCCATTAAGCCGATCCTCCCTTTCCTTTTTCCTGTAATACCAGTTCACTGCACAGGTGATAACAGTGCATGCGATACCGACAATAATTGCCCAGTCGCTCAGGCTTAACCCTGCAATTCTGTCGGCCAACATCCAGGACACCTCTTTTGCTGTTTTAGCTGTTTCGGCATATGCCTCTTCGCTGATACACCGCAGCCGGTCAGCGTGGTTCCTGTTCCATATGAAAGTCTGCTGTAAATGGTGCTCATTCTGGTCATAGCCTCACCTCCGATTCTTCGGATGGCGCTGTGTGATTAAAGGATCAGGCTTCACGGGCTGGATCTATCAACAAAGCACATAGCGGATGATTCCCGTGAGCCTGAAATGAAAAAGGCCGCTTTGGTAGCCTAAAAATGATGTTTGATAATTTTTCCATCGAGCAAGGTTAGACTAGCCAATTACATTAGCTTGCTCTCCAATTCAATTCCTGATCTACTACTTGGTTCTAGCAACCAATGAAAAAGGATAGATCGTGAATAATGGGAAAAATGAACGATTCAGAGTGTATTTATCCAGTTTTGATGCGGATATTGCAGCACTAACAGAAGCCTGTAAAAGTATCAGCAACAGTCTTAACTCTGTTTTGGAGAGCACAAAAAGAGAGGGATTTATAAACCCGATTCAAGTTTTCATAGATTCTTTAACACTGAATCAGCCAGAAACACATTCTAATATCTGGGTAGCCGTTAATTCATCATGGCAGATCGCAGAAGAAGCCAGGCTAAAACTTGAGAAATTTGGTTATAAGACTGGTGAAATTATTTAAATATCCTCCGGCATAGCCGGAGGTTTTTCTGATACGCCTATAAGGCTCTATTTCCAGTTGCGTCCTAACAGGCGCATACGATCTTACATATACATCACACTTCGTTACTTATGACCCGTGAACGGGCTACCCGGATAAATGCGCCAAACACCACACCGTAATCGGTTCCGGTTAACAGTTCATAGACACTGGCCCCCGTCAGGACACCACCAGCCAGCCCAGTACCGGAAATCGGATCGGACATTTAGCCCCCTCTTAATTTATGTGTGTCTTCTCAGAAATGAGGGGAATGGCTCCAGATGCAGGCGCTTATACGATACCCTTCTAAGGAGTAAAGAACCTGCAATAGATTAATTACTAAATAATTTTTGAGACTGACCGATTTAAGATCTCTGCCAATCACAATAAGGAAATTTTATGCAACTTTTTCACGGTACGATCCATTCCCTTTCAACTGAAATAGAAAATAGTGGGACGATTGCACACCTGGTTGCTCGCCCCTTTTATGAAGGTGACGATGTAAGCACAACCGATGGTTTTGTTTACTTAACTGACAATATTGGTTACGCCATATATCTGGCACAAAGAAATGCTGTCTACAAAGGAGAGGACATGTGCGCCGTCTATTCAGTAGATGTGAATTACTCAGAATTACTTGCGGACATTGACCAACTAAGAATGAAGCATGGGATGACAGTAGACGATGCAAAAAAATTGACAGCAACTCAGTCTTTACAGATTTCTCAAAGCTGTGCGATTGCACGAAGCTTAGCCATTGGAGGCGATGTAAAAGCCAAGCTATTGCTCCCCTCGGGAAGCAATAGCCAACACCAAGACTACAAATTTATGGCGCAGCTAAGACAACTAAGAAAAACAGGTGACGCCGGACAGGCCTTAAGCTTAGTAAAAGCTGACAATTGGCATCATTTTTGATTGTCTAACGCGGGTCTGTTTATATGCAGACCCGCATCAGGCGATCGTAGTGGTCCCATGAGAACTTTTGCTTCGCCATTGTGACAAATGTCGTCTCCTCTTGTCAGATGCCAAACTCCTGTGATTGTTTTACCCGTTTCCAGATCATCAACAGTGTCATTCGTGTAGTACGCTACCTGTACAACTCCGACATGCTGAATCCAGTAATACCCTTCTTTCATAAGCTCCTCCGCGAAACTCAGCAGATAGTATAGAGCGGCACAAATAATGCTGTGGTGCAGGAAGCCACAACTTAACCTTTGCTAATAAAGTAATTTCGAAAGATGACGATAATGGGTAATAAATGTAAGGCCGGAGGAACCACCATGAGCATGACAGTTAGCACTTTGGGTCAGGACATACTGCAAAGCACAGTAAAACAAGCACCTTCAAGTACTGGCAACTCTGTTTCACAACAAATTCAAAACCTGAAAAAACAAATTGGTGAGTTGACAAAAGAACTCAGCGCCATGGGTTCAAAAATAAATGAAGTAACCTCCGAAGATGAGGCAAAACTGCTTAAACAGCAGATGGAGATGATTCAAAGGCAAATCGAGTCTATATACGCAAAAATTGCTCAATTACAAAAGCAAGAAGCAGAAAAAAACCAAATGGTATCGGAAGCATTACCTACGGTAAGTGACAAATCAAGTTCGAACGTTGCAGGGAATAATACTAAAAATATTGATGTCTACGTTTAGCAGTTGCCCCCTCTCATTTTTCCTCTGAGTTAGAAACGACAAAGCATTGAGCATTGTGAGAACTTGTTTTCAAGTTAACGATTTCAGCTCGGCGATATGACAGGGGTACTGGTGCAATGCACCTCGCGAATACCCCTGTCGTATCGCCGGAAAGCAAAAACCCCGCACTGGCGGGGTTCTCGTTATATTCAAATTGTTCGCTTTTCGTCGCTGCCATCGTGGCGCAGCTCTGCCAAGCATGAATAGATTATTCACTTTGCTGGCCCGTTTTCAAACGTTTTTACATCAAAAAGCACTTAAAGCTAACTCCAACCGACATTTTGTACAAATATCACTCAACAAATGAGTTATTCGTTACAAAACGATCGTTTTGAACGATCGATAAATAAAAATCGATCTGTAATACCAATTTTAATTGTGTGGTTATCGCACGTAGACTCAGGGCCAAACCTAATAAATGGAATTATCATGAGCCTTTATCACTACTTGGCCATATATATCGCGGGCTTCATCATAATGTTTGCTTTGTTAGTTCGTGGGGATCGGGTACACGGCCTCGAGTTTGACCTGGCTGATACGTTGATAACCTCCTTTCTGTGGCCTTTCTACTCTGTTGCTATTATCTGTATTGAGATCTATGAGCGGTTTAAACAGAATCGTCACTAATAACCTTTTACCCCGGCTACTAACCGGGGTTTTTGTTTCGAATTACAGACTCATCAGCCTCCCGGTCAGTTCCTCCTTTGGTATGACCAACCATCCTCTAACCCGGCTCTCATCTGGTTACGAACCGCAAGAAATGTTTTTGCTCTGAATATTTCCAGGCACCATCGCACGCGCTTTCTCGCCTCTCCGTCGGTTAACCATGGCGCAATCGCCTGCAGTTCCCGGGTTATGTCTGAGATTTTTTTTCGGGTGGTGTAATACTGAAGACCAACGACATAAACCGGATCGTTTATATCCAGCGCCTGCAGTACGCACTGTTCAACAAAATCGACATCATCATTATGCAAAGCTTCATCAATCACACTGGCAGTTGACTGTGGCCAGAGAATGCTGTGTGCTCTGTTCATTGCCTGCTGTCCACGGAATCCCTCTTCTCTCGCCTGATTTAACGCTGCGGTAAAGCGCTCCAGTGCCTTATCTGACCAGTTCCGTCCTTTAATCACATTCCAGCACGCATGACCTCGCGGCATACGGGGTGCAGTTTTTCCTCCCACACCTTCGCCCCATGTAGTGAGCAGGGATTTAATCCATCCGGACTGGATCCCTGTCAGGAGAATACATTTACCCAGCCAGCTTTTACGCGGCGCAGCAGCTGCTTTTTCAAGTGCTGACTGCTGTAGTCTTCGTTGGCGTGGCGTCATGCTTTTAGCTCCTCAATAATAATTCTCCCTGTTTCACCCCATAATTTTGATACCCGTGCATCCCATATATGAGCATCATTTTCGTAAATAGCGTCCATCAGGGCTTTCATCATGTTGTCGAAATCAGGTTTAGCCTTGTGTGGTTTACCGTTGAACTCAGCCCGTTTCTTTTTGCTCCAGCTCGCTGGCATCGGAAGGATGAAGGTGACATGCGAGCCACTTTCCGGCAGCTCAATACCCTGCAGACGCACTTCATCACAGAAAGCCCGGTAACGCAGAACCTCGGGGCGCTTTTTCCATTTATCAGCGCGCGTCATTCTGGGCTTACCGACGGGTGTAATTGGATATTCAGGCATCAAGAGCCTCCTTGATTCTTTTACCGATCCAGCGCATAACCGGTACAGCCATACTGTTACCGATCGCTTTGTAGCGCGGACCATCTTTCGCCAGTCGATAGGCTTCTTCTGCAGTTATTTTTGGATTGTGATGGCGCACGTAAGCATATTCATCAGCAGTGATCTGCTTACGCTTATCACGGGGGATTAAAGTGTGGTTATCGGGGAAGCCCTGCAGACGTTCGCACTCAACTGGTGTCAGGCGACGAACGGCCATGTTTTTCATTACTGAAGGGGATAAATTCGGTCCGCTACTGGCGGCGGTCAGAGTTGGGGATTGCTCTTCTGCCCATCCAATACCCCCGGCTTTTGCGCCCTGTCCAGCTTTGAAGGCATAAGCAACAGCATTTTCCTGTCCGTGATTTCGTCCAAGGGTGTGAGCAAAATTAATGTTTGTGTCTGGGTCTTGTGTGCCGTGAATAGCATAGGTATCCAAATTTTCAGCCATGCTGTCATTTGATTTGGCAAGCAACGTTCTACTGACCTCTGAATAAGTCACAGTGAGATCGGTTGCATCTTTATGGTCGCGCGCTTTAACAGTGGATGCGGTTTCATCATTAACATAATCACCAAATGCCCGCATGCGAAAGACACCAACGATTCCACCTCCGCGCTGGCTGAATAATTCCTGGTTGCTTTGACCTATGCCTCCGATGTTGTGTGACTGGTTGAGGGTTGGATGTGGATTATATTCCCCATCCCAGTGGCTACCGTTAGCAATGCGACGCCCAGTATTTGCGGTAATGCCCTTCCCCGCTTTTCGGCGCGGCGCAATATCCCTGCGCTGGCCTTCGGACTCAAAAAGTATTTTTGCGGGATCGATATCGGTTCTAGCACTTGCGACAACAAACACACGGCGGCGTCGTTGGGCCACTCCGAAAAATTGAGCGTCGAGCACTCGCCAGCAGACAGACCTTTTTGGTCCCAGCACATAACCAGCGTTTGTCCATTTTTTCCCTGGTGATTCCAGTTCACAGCTTTCACCGGCAAGTCCTGCAAGAAAACATCCGAAAGCGTTATCTCTGCTGCTGAATACTCCGGGTACGTTTTCCCAGACGACAATGACGGGAGGTTTTCTCTGTTCTCTTCGTTTTTCATCTATTGCGTTTACCAGTTCTACAAAGGCGAGAGTTAATTGACCGCGGGAATCAGTAAGACCAATACGCAGACCAGCGATGCTGAATGCCTGGCACGGTGTGCCACCTACCAGAACATCTGGTGCCTGGATTTCTCCGCGCCGTATTGCTGCGGCGATTTTTGTCATATCACCGAGGTTTTTTACGTGCGGCCAGCGATACGCCAGAACAGCAGATGGGAAATCTGGACCGTTTTTATAATTGTGTTCAGGATCGAACTGAGAGAACCATGACGGTCGCCAGCCCAAAACCTCCCACGCTATACTTGCAGCCTCAATTCCACTACATACTGAACCATAAGTAATACTCACGCGGATTCCCCCAGTTCGTAGAGAACCTGCACCAGCAGCTCTGTTTCAGTACCGTAATTGTCTTCCCATGATTGGCGCTCGGCATGAATGGCTACGCCGTGTCTGCCCTGGCGATGATGGATTGGGCAAAGAGGAATAACTTTGAAATTGTCAGCGCGCTGGCCAACTCCCTGACCAGTTCGGATGTGATGTATCTCTGCTGGGGTTTCACCCAGATTCAGGTTTTTGCAGACAATACAGCCCAGCACGACTACGCGGGAAAGATGAAGTTGTTCGGCTTTGGTCTTTGATCTGCTCATGCTGCACCACCAGCACAAACAGCGACACCGCTCACGAAGGAACGGTGTGAATGGGGTAATTCAGTTTTATGCGCCATGGCGTTTTCCCGGTTGGCGCAGTGTTACTCAGCGGGCTGTTCAGACCCGTGTTTGAGTATAACCTAACTTATCCTGCATCATAAACAGGAAGACCAGCTTTCTTTCTGGCCTCTTCCAATGCCCGCAAAGACGTAACAAATTCATCTTTACGTAAAGCGAATCCCCTCACCACGCTCCCCTTCACGAAATAAATCAGAACCGGGCCAGTGTGCTCCGGCAACCCTGGGATTAAATCATCCGGAATTTGCATGAGATGCCCCTTGCAAAGATTCCCACACCTGAATCGACCTGAATTACCTGGCAATAATTGCGCGAGGCGATGCGGAAACTCGATTTAAAAAATGGCAGCAGGAGCTACCAGCTAAGGGGTGTTAATTAACAAACCACTCGTCTGCACTTTCCCAGGTATCCTGGAGGATTGATTCAATTTTCTTTTTATCGTCCTTGTCACCGCCAAAAACACTTAACCCATTCGACCCTGCGCGCCGGATTGTAAGCCTGCAATTGTCATAGTGATCATTCAGGCGGTTAAGTAATTCTTTCTCCAGTGCTGGAACCGCGCCTTTAGGAAGTTCTTTCATGCGATCAATGGTTAATTCAACTTTCATAATGGCCTCCATTGCATATACTGTGTTTTTATACAGTATACTCATGCACGGAAATGATCAACGTTTTAAGAGCACAAATTGTTAATTTCCTGTCAGGAGTAAAACAAAAAAACCCGCCGTAGCGGGTTGAATTAGCAGTGTTTTATTATGCGGCAGTTTCTTTCTGCTGGCACAATCCGAGAGATTCGCCCTCACAATTGCATCATCAGTGAACAACTGTGTGACCATGAGGTAAAGCGTATCCAACTTTCATTCGTCTTTTTCAATCAGCAAAGGGCTGGTTAGTGCCAGAAGCGGTCATTCTGGGTCTTACGAGGGATAGTGGGCACTATATTAATATCTAGCTCACATCTGAGTGCCGAGGTGCTTGAAAGATGTGTTACCCTGCGCTTATACAGTGAGAAATCATTAGTCGTACTTATAAAATTCAAAGATTTAAAGGTGCAATGTAGTCTTCTCTATAGTAGATTTTCAAGTATGGGTAGCCCACGTTTTAAGTGCGGTTTGACCAATTTAATAAGCGTTATAACTCATCAATAACAGTTACATGGAGTTGCTTAATGTTTTTATTTTTCCATTCTGAACAAACCGAAAAAAACACCAGCTATTACAAGGGTTTACTTTTTGAAGAGTTGTTAAAAGAATACTTGGAAGGCTCTGGGTACGACATTGAGTTAAGGAAAAAAGAATCTAGTTTAGAGTACGACATTGAAGGATTCGCTAGAGCAACTGGCCAAAAGATTATTGGCGAAGCTAAAGCACACAGCAAAAGCATGAGTGGACAAACAGTTGCTGCGTTCGTTGGAAAGCTTTTGCCGCTAGGTCTTCTGGAAAAGAAGGTGCATGGATTGTTTCTGTCATTATCACCATTAACACCGGAGGCGGAAGATTATTTTCGAACTGTCGAAAATATGGGGTTAACGACAAAGGTAGGAAAGGAACTTTATAACCAAATAACTGCGACTTTGCATTTGCCGACTGAAGAATATCTATATAGGGAAATTAAAGGTTATGACCTTGTGGCCCCAAATATTCTCAAGACTGATACGGGGTTGTATAAGTTATTTATTTTAAAAGAGGTGAGTTCAGGAACGCCATCAAATTTTGTGGTATTCAATAAAAGTGGCAACCAAATTGATGATGAAAGATTTTTGGAAGATTTAAAAATAGGGGTTTCAGAACTTGCTGGTTTGGATTTCATTATGCCTAGCAAGAAAAAAATAGTTGACGAAACGCCTCAAGTAAAGCGTGAAATTGTTCGAGGATTAACTGTTGGGACTGAATGGGCTGACTATAGGCTACCTGCAGGGCCAACTGTGTTCGTTGGCAGGAATGAATTCATAGGTGAACTTCTTTCTCACATCAAACATAATGAGCTACCACATGTTCTTCAGATAAAAAGTCGCTCTGGAGTAGGAAAAAGCTCCCTTGTATCCTTTTTAGAAAACAAGCTCTCAATGGATGGAGTTATTACTGAATTACATGACTCAAGGGATGTAAAAACAATCTATGATGTTTTTTATCTTGTTCAGAGATTTACCCAAAGCAGCATTATTGCGACTAATTTTATAGAGCTTGATGAACAACTGAAAGACTTGCAGTTTTCACTAAATGGCCAAAAGGCAGTTTTCTTTGTTGACCAATTTGAATCTACATTTTCGAATCCTGACATATTCGATTGCTATGAATACATTGCGAACTCAATAACAAAGCTTCGTGGTGGCATATATATAGTGTTTGCGCGTAAAAATGATCAGCTAACAACCTATGACAACAGTAAAGTTTCTCTTAATAGAATTAATCAGCTATCGAAAAGCTTTACTCTTCCGGATTTTGAAAACAAAGAATCAATACTTCTTTTAGAGAAAATAAATGAAAATAACTCTAATATTCTCAGCAAAGAAATACTACCCTATATTATTGAATTTGCACAGGGTTTTCCTTGGCTTTTAAAAAGAACGATAGCTCATGTTTTAAAACTCACTCGAAAAGGTGACTCTCAGAGGGACTTAATCAGTGCGGGCTTAAAACTGAACGACCTTTTTGAAGAAGAGCTTGAAGGTTTGGATGAAATTGAAAAAGATTATCTAGTTAAGATTGCAGCCAAGCTACCAGCAGATTTCAATGAACTTCAATACCAATTTGACGAAGACCCAATGCTTGTAAAAGTCCTCGATAAGTTAACAGCTTACAGATTGGTACGCTTGAGTGGTTCTACTTATGATACTTATAACGATGTTTTCAAAGAATATCTTGTATACCAAAAGCTTCCCGAGTTTAGACTGCTAGTTATTTATAGAATGTATCCAAGTTCTGTTATATCCCAGTTTCATAAACTGATAACAATGAGAAAGCTGACAATTACAAAAATAACGGAAAACCTAAATGTAAGGGAAGGTTACGCATTTAATCTCGTGAAGGAATTGCGGAATTTAGACTTGCTTGATGCAGTTAAAAGTGGTGAATGGATAATTCCAACAAATGTAAGAGATATATATTCTCAAGGTACCCTTGCTGGTTATCTACGCCGAAAGATTTTAGACAATCAACTCGTCGAGACTTTACTTAAAAAAATTCTTTCTGGAGAAAAAATTTTCGAGAGCGATATACCCACGTATTTTTCTGAATCTTATCCTTTTATTGAGGCATCAGAGAAAACATGGGGGTTATACTCTACGATTTTAAAGTCATGGTTGCTTGCCCTAAAAATTATAGAAATTGATGGAGAAGGTCGCATTATTGCCTCAGATGTGTCGCATAATGATGCAACAGCTGAGTTAGGAAATCTTAAGAAAATTTCGGGCTTAAGGGCAGGAAATAAAGGGCTTTTCTTCCCTGTAACATCTCACGCCAAAATGATTGAAGTTACCAGTTTGATACTGAACGGTGAAGAGCCTACTGGAAAAGAAGCGCTTAAAGCAAAATCTGATTTAAATAATGCTGGTGTTTTAGTCGGTGGACACTTAGCAGTATCTAATATTGAAGAGCTTAATGAGGCACTTACAGCTCAAATACTTGATGACGGGTATGAGGATTTCTGGAAAGCAATACATGCTGATCAGCCCTGTTATGAAATTTTTAAAGGTATTGCAGGGGAAGGATTAACTGAGTCCACCCTTAAATGGCGCTTAAGAAAGTTAACAGCTTTAGCAAAAAAACTGAAAATCATACCAAACAAAAGATTCAAATATTAATTAATCACTGTCATAACGTTAAAAAGTAGCGGATGCATTCCTCCGCTACTTAACTTACACTCAAGGAGCAATTATATTGAATATTTTCAAAGCCTGTGGGGGCATCAATGTCCGCTCTTCGCTCACAGCGGACCTTCAACCCAGTTAGCTTGTCCGCTGTGTGCCAAGACCGGACGTTACTACAGCGGCTTGCGATATTGGGGGTCAGGGTTAGTCAAAACATTACTGACATCACCGTGTATTGATCAACATAGAGCTAGTCAATGCGTGGTTTATTAGGTCTACAGAAGTGGACTTGAAGATGTACTTAGGCCGCCTGAAGGCTGTTCGGGATTGATTATGCAAAATATGGCATCCTCCCCAATAATGGTTTATAACACTTATTATGCTAACAACACATTCACGGTTTGTATGATATACAGCCAGCATGATAGATGGGCTTTAACATAGTTACAGGTTGAAGCATACAAGGAGTGAGATAATGTACTTACCATCAAAAAATCTTCATGATATTTTAACATCAGAACAAGTTGGAGTGTTTTGTGAGTCTAATTCTTCAGGCGATAAAGCGTTAGTAGCAAAATTACCTACATCAGTCATCAAGTCCATTTTGCTTGGTGCTAAGATAGAGTTTTATCTATTTGTTAAAATAATCCCCCCACATAATATTGCATTAGCCTTAAAAGTATTTGATAATAAATCATCACCTTTTCACGCGATACTTGCTCAACGCTGGAGTAATCGCAATAATACTTTTGATGATTCATTCTTAGACTCAGACATCCACCTATCTTTATTCGACGAGACCGACGCGAGCGTTGTATATGGAACAATAAATATAAAAACAAACTTTAGAAACAAAAGAGCTTATAATATAATTGCGAACTTTGAATTTTCTTCAGCAAACAATCATCTAGATAACATTAAATTCACAGATTCGGTATGTGCCTCATTAGGCTCTGATGATGCTAAACATGCGGGATTCGATGTGTTAAAATTTCACTTTCCCGTTAAAGTTAAAAAAGTTGAGACCATCCTTACGCATCATGTAAATCATCAAGGCTCATCAAGTTATGAAGTGGCTACAGAGATTGATGGTGCGCGTCAGGAGCGTCAGATTTATCAGGCGCTTTGCCTGATGAATAACTCCTCAACGACCTTGTCTCCATTGGTAACGATTGGAAAAAAGGAAAGAGAACTAACAGATGTATTAACTTGCTCGCTAAACGATAACGTTATTGCGATTGAGTCTAAATGCCTGCAAGTAGACGTATCGACCTTGGATAAATCTCGTGAACGTGCTTCATCGAGCATGATTAAGCACTGCAGGAAAGCAATTAATCAACTGGAAGGGGTTTATAAAGTAATAAATAGAGGTGAGAAAATATATAACTCTGCTGGAATAACACTCTTGAATGGTGGAGATTATGACTTCTATGGTATAGTCCTAATAGATGAATATAGAGAGTCAAAAGAGTGGTCTGAAATAATTAAGTTAATAGAAGAAGTTAGCAGGCGACACAAAATTTGTATAAATGTTATCAGCGTGTCAGAAATAATTTACAATATGAAGTTAAGTTCATCAAATACTAACACGTTCATTAGCATGCTTCAAAAGCGGCATGAGCTATGCTTAAAAAAGAATAGTATTAATATTAAGTTCATTAACTCATCATTACCAGCCATGCTGGACTGATAGTTACACCACTAGTTAGCACCGACCTGTAAACAAGCTACTTTAGATCGGGGAATAAATCTAAAGAAAGTAGATATCATGCACAACTAATAAAAACTTGGACCTGCTCCCATTGATTAGCTGAGGGTCATGTATGTAACGCATCGATAGGTATAAATAATGAACTTCCGCTTCTCGCTCATAGCGGACCAAAACCAAATCTAAAATGACGTGGCTAAACGGGAGTACATAGTGGTTAACAGGACGCTCCGGGCAGCACCATACTAAATCAGTTCTCGCCAGAGGTAGACGTTGTTTCATGATGGGATGAGCGCTCCCGCCAGACAGTCCATGCTACTGCCGCCTCCCATGATAAATATCCGTTATCGCCATTTTTCGCTCTGCGGAGATCAACTGCATCACCAAACTTTTCAATGATGAATTTTTCAAATTCTATGCGCTTTTCTTCGTCGTTCGTTGAATCCACGCCTTCTCCAGAAGAGTCCTACTAATCGCTCTTAATGCCTAAAAAATAGCGTATCCAATAGAGAGTAAAAAACCAGCCATAGCGGGTTTGTTTTTGATGGTGAGTGCCATTTATCGGCAACTATTTCTGACAAACCTTCTTAGACTTGCTGATAGAGCCATCATTACAAACAAACTTTTCACCCGAGCAATGCGATATTCCGCCTTTCTTACCTGAGCATGGCTTGTTTGCTGCCGTTGCTGTCAGTGAGAAAAGTGACAACAATAAAGCAACAAGAACTTTCTTCATATCCCTATCCCCATCAGTAAAAGATAGGGAATCGTAGCAGAGATTGATGAAGTGAAAAAGAAAACCTGCCGTAGCGGGTTTAATTAGCAATATTTTATTAAGCTGCCATTTGTTTCTGCTGACACAACTACGGCAGATTATCCATCACCATTGCTTCAGTTAACCAGCACCACCTATACACTCTAAGCATCGAAAATGCCTCCAAGGAGGCCTATATTGCCGATATGGGAATCCCTATATCGCTTGTATGGTAAGTTGTACGCTCCAGCGCAACTATTGCCCCACCAAAATTGGTGAATTGAAGATATGAGTAGCTTTTTTTAATATGCTTTCCGCGCCCATGGAAGGCACAGTAAATAACAAAAGCAAAGTTACTTAATGGAAATATATAAAAACTATAATAAATTGCGCCCAGACGGTTTCCTTCATTAAAGGTGTTAACATGTCTCATCAACCCACGACAACCCAAGTTATCTGTTCGGTGCTCCTCTTCATCATATTAGGTATTCCATTAGCAGGCATAGGAATAGCGATGCTCATAATGGCGGAAGGGATTGAGCGTTGGTCTGGACTTATTTTCTTGGCATTTGCTTTTGGAGTTGGCCAACATTCCTGGGGAGTGATCTCTGGCAAATAATGGCAATTGATGCGCCGGGTAGTGCCCGGCGTCTTCCATCGCACCACGCCAGTTCATACGGCCGCCACTATGCTCAAGAATCAAAACCTCCAGAGCACGGATAAATATATGTCGTCTACGCGCATGTCCATTCTCCGCTACCAATTCCCTGTACTTGCTCTCAGCCTTAGCGAGTTATGCTGCTAGTCCCCCGTAGGTTGGTTTCATGCTGTTTTTCCCTAGTTTATTTTTTCGACAAGTTCAATCCACTGTGGCGCCAGCTTTTTCTCTGCCTGTGCGCGGCTAGCGGCTGGACCATTCAAATTCACACGATAATGGTCATACGGGCATTTCAATCCACCCCATACCCAACCCATATAGTTAGGCTTTAGCGCGTATTCGGGCATATTTCCGCAGGTAGGACAGCGTGGTAACTCAGACTGTTTCATTGCACCAGCTCCTGCATCAGAGCGCCGTGTTTGCGAATGCTGCGAACGGCTTCACGAAGTTTTTCCAAGTTAGCAAGCTTCGCTTTTGTACGGCGGATTTCATTCGAAATACCGCGTACCGTTGGGATCAGCAGATCATCAGGACGGCTGACGAAAGCGGGAATTTCCTCGACAATTTCAGTGACAGATTTTTCCGGCCCTGGCGGAGTTGATGTCTCCGGTTGCAGTGGTACTGAGCTTTTGTTTTTCACTGGCGCAGCGGCTGGTAGCGAATAAACAAATTTGCTGCCCACTTTTTCGCGGATAATCCGCCCTTTTGTCATATGGTGAGTCAGCATTGGCGCAACACGTTTGGACTCAATCCCTGCCAGTGTTGCAAGCTCAAAGGATGTCTGTGGTCCATGTTCCACCAGTAATGCGATGACGTCGCTGACTGATACACTTGCCGGCGCTTTGCTGACAGAACTGATCACTTTAGGCTGTGATTTAACTTCCTCGGTGGCAACTTTCCAGTACCCGTTAACCTGAACAACCTCGTTACGTTCTTCATGCTCACGAAGCATCCCGATCACCGCCGCTGGCTCAATATTCATGCTCGCCGCAATTTCACGGGCAGTCGCTTTTTCCATCGCTTTCAGTACGTCTAAAACAGTTTCCATAGAATTCTCCAAGTTATTTTTTTAGCCCCTGAAACCTTCAGGGATGGTGTTGTCTGGCACTGAAATGGCGTTAACATCCCGTTGTTGCGTGTTACCGCCAAGACGGATAATTAATTCATCCCACTTTTCCCGTAGCTTTGAAGGGCTCAGAACGTTGCGACACCAGAACGGATCGCGTTGTGCGCGTTTGAATAAATCGCAAATCTGGCGATGGGTGCGCCCGTCTATGCAGCGCATCAGGCGTATTTCGTTTGCCCAGGCATTCCAGTTAGGATCTTTTGGGCGTGACAGTTCGCCGTCTGTCTCGGCGGCCTTCTCGTAGAGTTTTTTGATACGGGAAAAAATCCACTCAGCGCACTGGTGATCTTCTGGTGTGCCCCATTTGCCTTTTTGCTGTTCTGAAGATGATTTTTTTTCTTCGTCTGCGGATAAATCGGCTTCCGGGGACGCAGTTCCCGGACAAGAAGAGATCTGTATGTATTTATCTGTTTTAAGATCTGTATAGAGAATAGATTCGGCTTGAGAGCCGTTTCCAAGATTCGGCTTATGGGCCGTTTCCATTCGGCTCAAGAGCCGTTTGGTTTCGGCTTGAGAGCCGTTTCCATTCGACTTAAGAGCCGAATCCAGCACTGGCGGGAATATAAGGGCAATTAATGCCTCTTCGTTGATGCGATAATGCATCTTCGGCGTACCGTTTACCTTGCGTTTCTTCTCTTCGATAACACCAGGCAAATACTGGCTGATTATTTTGCTCATTGCCTTGCGGATGACGTCCTCACTGGAGGCTCGAACTTCCGCAGCAATTACCGCATGCTCTTTGTAAAACCAGCCATTTTCGAGGTGGGATTTACCAGACCAGAACACCAGTTGATTCAGAATCGCCGCGAGTAAATGCTGCTGGCGGTCACCGGCGAAAAAATCCAGGTATGGACAAGGGATCGTGATGCTGTTCCCATGACCGGACATCGACTGGACAATCTCAAAAATTCTACTCACACAAAACTCCGTACCTGCTGCGCGCTCTGTCATGACTGCACCTTCCTGAACTTGAGTTCAAACTCTCTCCGGCCTGTCTCGCAGATGTCCTGATAACCTTCGTATCGGTACATAACCCGAAGATGAGAAACTCTCATTACCGTCACCATGCGTCCGCGTTCGTTGCGGTATTTCATCCCCGGAATCAGTTCAGCTCTGCGATCTACTGTTTCCGCCAGTACTTTATGCTTCATCGCATTTTTCATGCGGTCTACTAATTCCTGGGCAAGCATGGGAGCCTCCTGTTACACCGCGCGGGGACCAATTTGGTTGAACTGGATGCTGACGCCGGGAATGAGATCTGCCAGCGCCTGAATTGCCTCTGCCGTTTCTTTGCGGATTATCTGCATTGGCTTACCAGTCAGCACCGCGCTGGTCGCCTCGATGCACTCGCGGTTCGCAATGGCCACCAGGTTATGTAAGTCATGCTGACCAGCCAGCTCTGCATCCATCGCAGCTCTGATTGCTGGCGCCAGCGCAGCTGCCTGACCACGATAATTCGGCGTGTCATTTCGAAATGCCCGTTGGATGATCTGCGTGTTGTTATGCAGGCATCGCGCATACTCTGACGGGTCAACGATATCCGCCAGGCTGTCCAGCAAATCACCGTAGTGATGCGCTGTAATCAGCGGGACTATCTTTTTCCAGCCCCCTTTCCTGCCATCCTTCATCGCCCACTCTTCCAGCTCGATAGCCAGCAATTTAATCTCGTTGATTTTCATCAATCAGATTCCTTCTTGGTTGTGCAGGTATTCTGTTTTCCAAGGCGTTTGGCCTGGCGGTAACGGTCATAAACGTCTTTGTCGTAGATGAGTACGCCACCCGAGGCTTCCTCCAGGCGGCGGGCCCGACCTTCGGGAACAAGAGTTCCCCATTTGTAAAGAGACTGAAGTTCAACACCGGCGGCTTTCGCGAGTTTTGTTTTGGTGTCAAAAAAAGCAAGTGCTTCACATGTGAGCATGTGACCTCCATTTTGTTAGGTATATCTAACACTAGCTTGCGCGGGATATCTAAGTCAATAAAATTTAGAATTGTCTAACTATGAAAAATTTAAACAGCCTTGGACAAAGAGCTCTTGCCAGACGTAAAGAGCTAAAGCTGACTCAGCGTGAGGCAGCCAAACTTGCTGGTGTTGCGCACGTGACCATTTCGCAATGGGAGCGTGATGAAACGCAACCTGTCGGCACTCGTCTGTTTTCGCTCGCAAAAGCCCTATCATGTACACCGACTTGGCTGTTGTTTGGAGATGAACAGCAAAATCCTGTCCCTGCCAATGAATTACCATCCACCACTCAGTTGACTGACAAGCATCGGGAGTTGATAGATCTCTTTGATTCTTTGCCTGAATCAGAGCAAGAAGCCCAGCTTCAGGAAATGCGAGCGAGAGTGCAGAACTTTAATAAATTGTTCGAAGAGCTTCTTCAAGCCAGACAACGCCAAACCAAAAAATAATTTACTATTTATCAGTAAGTTAATTTAAATTCGCTCATTTTGTTAGTTTAACCTAACAAAATATCTTGCCTATTCCGTTAGACATATCTAATCTAAATCCCATCAAGTAACCACATGCAGTGATTACTCAGAATCAAAATGTTCCGCCCACCCGGCGTTAATGGGTTTAACAGCGAACAGGCAGGATGCCCACGAAGTAGCCGCCGGTGGCATATGAATAACCGGATGATTCGCGGATGACTGGGAGACAAAAAATGAAGGTTGAATGCCTAGATGATAATGACCAACTACTCTGGTCTTACGATACCACCAACCAGCAGAACATAACGGATATGTGTTTTTTAAAGGACGGTACACAGCAAACAATCATTACCGCCCTTGAGAGTGCATGCACTCAGGCGAAAGGCCAAATACTGCTATCAGATGACGTTAATGGAGTATCTGATATTTGCACGATGACCGGCAGGAAGGGCTAACACCACATTCCAGAAGCCTGAGTGCGGAACTGCAATATTGGCAGGGAATCGTTCATAGAAACCACCGTAATAGGTGCAACGACCACCTCGTTTGTAAGAGCTGTAATTTGAATCGTCCATGAGTAAAACATTTATCTGATGTGAACATTGGACAGTAACAACATTTCCATCATCCATATGTTCTCGGCTATGTATATGCGACATGAATATTCCTTTTTGTTGTAGGGGCTTAAAGGATACCACCGCGCCTGATGTGGTTAAAAGCAGGCCAAAGCAATAACAAGTAACTCCCTGTTCTGGCAGCCCGGTGTTTTCCCATATGTATCCGGCCACCGCCAGCTTTTTCAGGGAACAACATGCAAGCGCACTCCTTCACTTACCAGTTGGGTGACAGGTGTGAAACAGGCGGAGTGCGCTTGCAGATGTGATTAGTTGCTGTGTATGCCGCGTGGTCTTTGCCCATCTCCCACGATGGGCACCTTTTTTACCGGAGGGTTTATGAAAAATTCACAACCAGTTATACCGGACGGGGATCCTGATGTTGAAAGCTCAGTAAGTAATTTTATTCATCAGTTAACCGCTCCTGCTTTTCGCGACCGCCTTACAGCTGAGCTCGAAGCGCTGTACGAACAACAGAAAGCTACTCTCGATCACACAGAATCTTTGCTCAGGATGGTGCGTGCCAATGGTTAAATTTACCAGCGAAGATATTTCCCAACGTACAGCTGAAGCTGAATATAAAAAGGCTGTGGCTGATATAACTGGAGTTCAGAAATACAAAGATGAGGCGATGCTGGATATGTGCTTCATCAAAGTAATGACAAAAATAGTTAACGATCAGAGGGTTAATATCAGCGAGTTTCTACGCTGAATTTTTATTAACCCCATTCGATAACTTCAAACAATTAAGAGATTTTTTATTTATGCCTTAACTGGCATGGCTAACTACATCTATCAATGATGGTCCTGTCATAACCAGCCGCGCAGGGAGGGTAAGTGACACTTGAGTGCTGTCCATATTGCAAAAAATGGAGTTCTGTTGACTCCATGTATAAATCAACAAAAAGAATGAATAAGAGAGTAGTGACTGCTTATTTCTGTAGCCTTGAGCATGCTATCTCCTACAAACAAATTCATGAACCGCGGCGCTGCAATTTAAGTAGAAGCAATGCACGCCATTCACATAAATATTATTGAGGTTATTATGACAATTGAATTAAAAAAATTTGGCGGGAAATTCGAACCGAAAAAAAGCGCACTTGAAAAAGATAGTACGCTTCCGGTTTATGTTACTTTTAAACAAGCCAAGAATAAAACAATAGCAAAGACATTACTGCATGCGGATTTTATACAGTTCGTGCCAGATTATGCTGATGATTATTTTGCTCCCAAGGTATGGGAAGTAGAGGAAGGAATGTTCTGCACTGTTGAAGGGCAGTTCTATACCGACCTTTTCACTGGTGAAATTGTCTGGAATGCTGAGAAAAGCGAACCAGAGCGCATCATAGTTGAGCCAGAGCTTGCTGGCGGAAATGAACAACTTAATGCTGACGCGACAGAAGAAAAAATGAAACCGGTGAAAGAGCTGGATGTGCTGGCCCGCGCATACTGCCTTGCGGTGTTTGGTGCCATTGATGAAATCACCCCTTCTCAGTATGGCCAGTTAATCGACATGCTTAATGATGATGAATTTAGCCCTTTACGCGAACAGGCAGAGGGTCTTGCCAAAGAACCCCGCATTCTTGCCATGCCTCCTGAAAAACAGACCGAATGCCTGGCCTGGGTGCGTCAGAAGGCGCACGACCATGCTAAATGGCCAGACTATAAAAACCTGTTTGCCCAATGGGCTGATACCCCGCCTGATAAACGCGAGCCAGTAAAGTGTGTTCAGACTGGCACCAGGAGCAGTGACAAGCCGACCATGAGCGAACTTGCTACCAGACTGCGCTATCGCACAGCCATGGGAAAATTATCCCGATCCATGGATTTCGACGTGTGCAGCCCTCCAGTTGGCATTGAAATGCACATCAATACCATGCTGTGCAGTAAAGATGTCGAGATCGATGACTGGTGTGCGCCATTTTCAAGTACACCGGGTATTCATGATTATCACCCGGCGTCCATCGTGGCCATCATCAAAACCGCTGATGAAAAACTTCATATTTACCCTGGCGAACTTCGCCAATACATCGATAGCTGCATCGCGGCTTTTGACTGCGTTAATCCACCACAACTGGTCATTGATATTGCCTGCGGCCGTACGTCTTCCCCGCTGCCACAAAAAAAAGATGGAGCAAAATCTGATGGTAAAACCGAACAGACGTTACAGGACGAAAATTTACCACCAGCAGTCTGCCCGGCTCGCGCTGCAGAACTCGACAGGGAACTGGATGCAGCATTTGCCAATAGCGCCTCAAATGAGGGTGAAAAAACGGAAGTAACCGAACAGGAAGACGATCGCCCACTTCTGGATGATCATGAAGTTGAGATTGCCCACGCGCTGAACGACCTGCTTTCGGGGCGAACTGGCATTATGGGCAAGGAAGAAGCGGAAGGCGTTGTGGCATGTACCGGTCATATTATCGCTGACATTCTTCCTCTGCTAATCATCGATATCGCCACCACTGAATTTTGTCTGTCACCCAATTTCTGCGATGAAGAAGTTCACGATGTCGCAACGACTATTCTTGATGGCTGGTCAGATGATGCCGCCACGCGTCAGAAGATCGCCCTCGATGCAATCGTGGAATATCGTCGCCCGGAACCGCCGAAAGCAGTGGTGATGGATCCTCCCGTGGTTATCGTTAAGCCGAAAAAGGAACCAGAAACAGTATTTGCGCCAAAACCTGCCCCGATAGCCCTCACCTACCGCCAGCAACTGACGCTCGCAGCGCTGCAAGGGATGTGTGCAAACCCGGCATACCGCGGCAATTTTGACGAATTGCCGCACATGGCCGCAGCCTTGGCCGCTGGGGTTATAAGTGCGGAGGCGGAGCAGTGACAGAGAGCTTAACCGGCGATGAAGCCCTGATTCGCTCTCTGCACGTCTGTGATGATGGATGTGACTGGACAGCCTGGCATGTATGGCATGTATGGCATGTATGGCGGATGGGAGGACGCAGGCGGATCAGTGAGCATGTATTTAGTCTGCCGCCAGCGCGCAGGCTCGTTATGCCACAGAGCATCAAGCCGAAGAAAATACATCGCCAAAAACGTAAGGCAAAACCAACTGCTGATTTTTGATTATCAATATTCGCCAGCTGCAGCATGTACTGTTGTGGCTGGCGGCATCGGAGTTATGTATGTCGCAACTCATTTTCAGCGAAGAGTGGATGGTTGAAGCGCGACTAACAGAAAAGACCGGCTTGTCGGAAAGACAAATTAAAAGTTATCGGTTGAATTTGTGGATCGAAGGCGTGCATTTCAAACATCTGACAGCTCTCGGGGAAACTGACAATTCTAAAGGTCTGCTTTGGTACAACTATCCAAAGATTAACCAATTAGTACAGGAAGCATGATGGACTTTCCAACCGGCGTTGAGCTGCATAATGGAAAAATACGGATCACATTTACCTATCGCGGCAAACGTTGCCGCGAAGTCCTTCGCGGCTGGACGGTGAACAGCAGCAACATCAAAAAAGCTGGAAATCTTCGTGCGCTCATAACAAGTGAAATACAGCTCGGTAAGTTCGACTATGCGGAACGTTTCCCGGAATCCAAAGCGCTTAAGAAGTTCATCACAACCAAAAAAATCACCACGTTTAAAGAACTGAGTTATTTTTTTACAGACACCAAAGCCTTAGAGGTATCTGGTGCAACACTGCTATCGCTTACTTCGGTCGTAAATACGTTACTACGTGTAATCGGAGAAAATACCCGTCTGGTAGATATTGAGCATGCCGACATCTTGCATTACCGAAAGGAGTTATTGACCGGGACAATTATTAATCCAGCGATGCCGAATCTGGCCAGGCAGGGCCGCGCGCCCTCAACAGTCAATAAACAGATGGCAGTTTTATCAGAAATGCTTAAGCTCGCAAACCGAAGCCAGTTTATATTGCATGCTCCTTATGAAGGAGTGTCGCGACTCAAGTTATCTAAAAATGATCCCGACCCACTTTTACTTCATGAGTACCAGGCACTGATAGCCGCCCTTCCCCGTAGCCAGGCATTAATCATCATTGTTGCCGTTCATACGGGGATGAGGCCGGGCGAGATATGCGCCCTGGCATGGGAAGACATTGATTTGGTAAAAGGTGAAATCCACGTATCCAGAAGTTTGACGAATAAGCGAGTATTTGTTCCCCCTAAGACAGATGCCGGAATAAGGACGATAACGTTGCTTAGACCTGCGCTGGATGCACTAAAGGAACAATACGAAATCACCGGCGCTAATCCGAAGCAAGAAATTCGATTTCACCATCGGGAGATCGGAAAAACTGAGCAGCAATCTCTTCGCTTCGTTTTTTCACCAACAGCATATTCGTCAAAAAAAGGCAGTTACTTCTCCAAGAACTCGATTGCCTATGGCTGGAAGCGAGGCACTAAACTTGCCAATATCCGCGAAAGGTATCCTTATCAGTCACGGCATACCTACGCATGCTGGACGTTGATGGCCGGAGCGAACCCGTCATTCATAGCGAGTCAGATGGGACATGAAGATGCGCGCATGGTGTACGAGGTTTACTCCAAGTGGATTGGCGACATGAACCAGGATCAGGTCAACATGCTGAACAATCAGATGCCAACGGCATTGCCCCCAGGACGCCCCCACGGGCAGGGGAGCATGAGAAAAGTTATTTAATTTCATAGCGCTGCTTTCAATCCACATAATCAGCGTTAAACTATTCATACCATTATTTTAGGGAGAAACGATGATGCGCGTACTGGTTGTCGAGGATAATGCTTTATTACGCCACCACCTCAAGGTTCAGTTACAGGATTTAGGGCATCAGGTGGATGATGCAGAAGATGCGAAGGAAGCGGACTATTATCTGAATGAGCATCTGCCGGATATCGCGATCGTTGATTTAGGGCTCCCCGATGAAGATGGTTTGTCGCTAATCCGCCGCTGGCGCAGTAATGAGGTTTCGCTGCCAATTCTGGTATTAACCGCGCGCGAAGGCTGGCAGGACAAAGTGGAAGTCCTCAGTGCAGGCGCTGACGATTATGTCACCAAACCGTTTCACATCGAAGAAGTGGCTGCGCGCATGCAGGCACTGATGCGTCGAAACAGCGGTCTGGCATCGCAAATTATCTCCCTTCCGCCTTTTCAGGTGGACCTCTCCCGACGCGAGTTATCCGTCAATGATGAAGTTATCAAGCTCACTGCGTTTGAATATACCATTATGGAAACACTCATCCGTAATAATGGCAAAGTGGTCAGTAAAGATTCGCTCATGCTGCAGCTTTATCCGGATGCCGAGCTGCGCGAAAGTCACACTATTGATGTTCTGATGGGGCGTCTACGTAAAAAAATTCAGGCGCAATATCCGCATGAGGTGATCACTACCGTGCGTGGCCAGGGATATCTTTTTGAACTGCGCTAATGAATAAACTATTGCGTCATTTTTTCCCGTTATCGCTGCGGTTACGCTTTTTACTGGCAACTGCAGGCGTGGTGTTGGTGCTGTCGCTGGCCTACGGCATGGTTGCCCTTGTGGGTTACAGTGTCAGCTTTGATAAGACAACGTTCCGCCTGCTGCGGGGTGAAAGTAATCTATTCTATACCCTGGCAAAGTGGGAAAACGGCAAGATAAACGTCGAGTTGCCTGAAAATCTCGATATGCAAAGCCCAACAATGTCGCTGATCTATAACGAAAGCGGTGAGTTGTTGTGGGCGCAGCGCAATGTTCCCTGGTTGACGCAAAGTATCCAACCGGACTGGCTAAAAACGAACGGTTTTCATGAAATTGAAGCCAATGTAGACGCCACCAGCACCTTACTGGGCGAAGATCACTCCGCGCAGCAACAGTTAAAAGAAGTCAGAGAAGATGACGACGACGCCGAAATGACCCACTCCGTGGCGGTAAACGTCTATCCTGCTACTGCCAGAATGCCGCAACTGACCATTGTGGTTGTCGATACCATTCCGATAGAGCTAAAGCGCTCGTATATGGTCTGGAGCTGGTTTATTTATGTGCTGGTCGCCAATCTGTTGCTGGTCATTCCGCTGTTATGGGTGGCCGCGTGGTGGAGCCTGCGGCCGATTGAATCGCTGGCGCGTGAAGTCCGTGAGCTTGAGGAACATCATCGTGAGATGCTAAACCCCGCCACCACACGCGAATTGACCAGCCTGGTTCGTAATCTCAATCGGCTGTTAAAAAGCGAACGTGAGCGTTATGACAAATACCGCACCACGTTAACAGACCTCACCCATAGCCTGAAAACACCACTGGCGGTATTGCAGAGTACTCTGCGCTCAATGCGTAATGAAAAGATGAGCGTCAGCGACGCAGAGCCTGTCATGCTGGAACAAATCAGCCGTATTTCCCAACAGATAGGTTATTACCTGCATCGCGCGAGCATGCGTGGCAGCAGTGCCCTACTCAGCCGCGAACTGCACCCGATCGCGCCGTTGCTGGATAAACTGACCTCGGCACTGAATAAGGTGTATCAGCGTAAAGGCGTCAACATTAATCTCGATATCTCACCTGAAATCAGCTTTGTGGGCGAACAGAATGATTTTGTCGAGGTGTTGGGCAACGTACTGGATAACGCCTGTAAATATTGTCTGGAGTTTGTCGAGATTTCAGCGCAACTGTCTGAGGATCAGCTGCATATTCTGGTTGAAGATGATGGTCCTGGTATTCCGCAAAGCAAACGGGAAGTGGTGTTTGACCGTGGACAGCGCGTAGATACGCTACGTCCAGGACAAGGCGTCGGTCTGGCGGTGGCGCGAGAAATCACCGAACAGTATGACGGGCAGATTATTGCCGGTGATAGCCTGCTGGGTGGTGCGCGCATGGAAGTTATTTTTGGTCGCCAGCAGCCGGGCCAGAAAGACGAGTAATCGTCGCATGTAATAAATATGTACTGACTTCACGCTTGAGGTTAAGTATCCGTTATAATCGGTTGCAGATACCAGCCTGCGGGATGCTCATTATGGAATACCAACTCACACTTAACTGGCCCGATTTTCTTGAACGCCACTGGCAGAAACGCCCGGTGGTCTTAAAACGCGGGTTTAACAATTTTATTGATCCTCTCTCTCCTGACGAACTGGCTGGACTGGCAATGGAAAGCGAAGTCGACAGCCGACTCGTCAGCCACCAGGACGGAAAATGGCAGGTTAGCCACGGTCCTTTCGAAAGCTACGACCATCTTGGCGAGAACAACTGGTCTTTGCTGGTGCAGGCGGTCAACCACTGGCACGAGCCAACTGCCGCGCTGATGCGCCCGTTCCGTGAATTACCGGACTGGCGCATCGACGACCTGATGATTTCTTTCTCTGTCCCCGGCGGCGGCGTTGGCCCGCACCTGGATCAGTACGATGTATTTATCATTCAGGGAACAGGTCGTCGTCGCTGGCGCGTAGGTGAAAAACTGCAGTTGAAACAACACTGCCCTCACCCGGATCTCCTTCAGGTCGACCCGTTTGAAGCTATCATCGATGAAGAGCTGGAACCCGGCGATATCCTGTACATTCCACCGGGATTCCCGCACGAAGGTTATGCGCTGGAAAACGCGATGAACTATTCGGTCGGTTTCCGTGCGCCAAACACTCGCGAGCTGATCAGCGGGTTCGCCGATTACGTTTTACAACGTGAACTGGGTAGTACCTATTACAGCGATCCTGACCTGCCGCCACGCGATCATCCGGCCGACGTTCTGCCGCAGGAGATGGATAAGCTGCGCGAAATGATGCTCGGGCTGATTAATCAACCAGAACATTTCCAGCAGTGGTTTGGCGAGTTTATTTCTCAGTCTCGTCATGAACTGGATATTGCCCCGCCGGAGCCACCGTATCAGCCAGACGAAATTTACGATGCCCTGAAGCAAGGTGATGTGTTAGTGCGTCTGGGCGGATTGCGTGTATTGCGTATTGGCGACGACGTCTACGCTAACGGTGAGAAAATTGATTCACCGCATCGTCCTGCCCTGGAAGCGCTGGCCAGTCATATTGTGTTGACGGCTGAGAACTTTGAGGATGCGCTGGAAGATCCTTCTTTCCTTGCCATGCTTGCCGCGCTGGTCAACAGCGGGTACTGGTTCTTCGAAGGGTAATGCGAAGTGTGCCTGATGCGACGCTACGCGTCTTATCAGGCCTACTGGAGTGTAATAATGTAGGCCGGATAAGCGAAGCGCCATCCGGCAACTACACATACTTTATTTTTGTTGCGCGGCCAGTTCAGCAATACGCACAATCACTTGTACCGCTTTTTCCATTCCTTCCAGGGTTACAAACTCATGTTTACCATGATAGTTGTAGCCGCCGGTGAACAGATTCGGACACGGTAATCCCATAAACGACAGCTGCGCGCCGTCAGTGCCGCCACGGATCGGTTTTAGCACCGGCTCAATATCGCAATCGCGCATCGCCTGCTGGGCGATATCCAGTACGTGCGGATGCTCAATCACTTTTTCGCGCATATTGTAGTAACTGTCTTCAATCACCAGTTCGATATAGCAGTCGGGGTGTAACCCTTTACCGACCTTCTTGGCGATATCCATGATCTTGCGTTTACGCGCTTCAAACTGCTTACGGTCAAAATCACGAATAATGTAGTGCATATCCGCCCGATCGACCGTCCCTTTCATGCTCGCCAGATGATAAAAGCCTTCGTAGCCTTCCGTCTTTTCCGGGCTTTCATCTGCCGGAACCTCTGCATGAATACGCGCCGCCAGCGACAGCGCATTTACCATCACACCTTTTGCGGTGCCGGGATGCACATTGTTGCCAACAATTTTAATATTAACCGACGCAGCGTTGAAGTTTTCAAACTCCAACTCACCTACGCCACCACCGTCAACGGTATAGGCCCACTGCGCATCGAATGCCGCAACGTCAAAATGCTTCGCCCCTTTACCCACCTCTTCGTCCGGTGTAAAGGCCACGCGGATATCACCGTGCGGAATATCTTTTTGGATAAGCACAGCCAGTGCGGTCATGATTTCCGCCACGCCTGCTTTATCATCCGCGCCCAGCAACGTTTTACCATCTGTAGTGATCAGCGTCTGACCCAGAAGTTGATGCAGCACCGGGAACATCACTGGCGATAAAACTTCATCACCAATGCCTAACGCAATATCGCCACCGCGATAGTTTTCAACAATTTGCGGATTGACATTTTTACCACTGAAATCCGGTGAGGTATCCACATGGGAAATAAAGCCGATCGCAGGAATATTGCCAGCAACGTTAGCGGGTAACGTTGCCATCAGCGTGCCTTTTTCGCTCAGTGAAATATTAACCAGCCCCATCTCTTCGAGCTGTTGTTTGAGCAGTTGTAATAATTTCCACTGTCCTTCGGTGCTGGGTACCTGCCGCACGCCCGATTTTGATTGGGTGTCCAGCGACACGTAGTGTAAAAAACGCTCAAGTAGTTTATCCATGCAGTCACCCTCACTTTTTGTGACAACATTATCAATAAGCAACAAAAGACAAATATTGCGTCAGGTCACTTTTATCCCCGCAAGTGAGAATATTTCGCCCTGACATCCCCTCTGACTATAGGGCTAAGTCAGTAATTCGCAACAAGGATTGGCGATTACAATGGTTTGCCGTAGAATAACGGCCCTCATTAAGAGTCATCAAGGTGGTTAACCACAAACCCCGCATCGGTCAGCCATCCGTTGCGTTTACATGGGACAGAGTAAAAAATTGAATAAACAACCGCGTTCGCTTTCTCCACTGGTGCAATTAGCGGGAATTCGCAAAAGTTTCGATGGCAAAGAGGTGATTTCCAGCCTGGATTTGACCATCAATAATGGCGAGTTTCTTACGCTGCTTGGCCCCTCTGGCTGCGGTAAAACAACCGTTCTTCGCCTGATTGCCGGTCTGGAAACGGTTGATTCCGGTCATATTATGTTGGACAACGAGGACATTACTCACGTTCCAGCGGAAAACCGCTACGTGAATACCGTCTTCCAAAGCTATGCGTTATTCCCCCACATGACCGTATTTGAGAATGTGGCCTTTGGTTTACGCATGCAAAAAACGCCCGCAGCCGACATTTCTCCCCGCGTTACCGAAGCCCTGCGCATGGTGCAACTGGAAGAGTTCGCCCAGCGAAAACCGCATCAACTTTCCGGCGGCCAGCAGCAGCGCGTAGCGATTGCCCGAGCTGTGGTCAACAAACCCCGCTTACTCTTGTTAGATGAATCCCTCTCTGCGCTGGACTACAAACTGCGTAAGCAGATGCAGAATGAACTGAAAGCGCTGCAGCGTAAGCTTGGTATCACTTTTGTCTTTGTCACACACGATCAGGAAGAAGCGCTGACTATGTCCGACCGCATCGTGGTGATGCGCGATGGTAAGATTGAGCAGGACGGTACGCCGCGCGAAATCTACGAAGAGCCCAAGAATCTGTTCGTCGCCGGGTTTATCGGCGAGATCAATATGTTTAACGCCACGGTGATTGAACGTCTGGATGAACAGCGTGTTCGTGCTAACGTTGAAGGTCGCGAGTGCAATATTTATGTCAACTTCGCGGTGGTTCCCGGACAAAAGCTGCACGTCCTGTTACGTCCTGAAGATTTGCGCGTAGATGAAATCAACGATGATAATCATATCGAAGGCCTGATCGGCTACGTGCGCGAACGCAACTACAAAGGCATGACGCTGGAGTCGGTTGTGGAACTGGAAAATGGCAAGATGGTGATGGTCAGCGAATTCTTCAATGAAGACGATCCTGACTTTGACCACTCTCTCGACCAGAAAATGGCGATTAACTGGGTAGAAAGCTGGGAGGTAGTACTGGCTGATGAAGAACACAAGTAAATTCCAGAGTGTGGTGATCGTCACCATTGTCGGTTGGCTTGTGTTATTTGTCTTTCTGCCCAACCTGATGATCATCGGTACCAGCTTTTTGACCCGCGACGACGCCAATTTCGTCAAAATGGTCTTTACGCTGGAGAACTATACGCGCCTGTTCGATCCGCTCTATTTTGAGGTGCTGGTTCACTCCCTCAATATGGCGCTGATTGCCACGCTCGCCTGTCTGGTACTCGGCTACCCGTTTGCCTGGTTTTTGGTGAAACTGCCGGAAAAAGTGCGCCCGCTGCTGCTGTTCCTGCTGATTGTTCCGTTCTGGACCAATTCACTTATTCGCATCTACGGACTCAAAATTTTCCTCAGTACCAAAGGCTATCTCAACGAGTTTCTGTTATGGCTCGGGGTTATCGATACACCCATTCGCATCATGTTTACCCCCAGCGCGGTGATTATCGGGCTGGTATACATCCTGCTACCGTTTATGGTGATGCCGCTCTATTCCAGCATTGAAAAACTCGATAAACCGCTGCTGGAAGCCGCACGCGATTTAGGTGCCAGTAAACTTCAGACCTTCACCCGCATCATTATTCCGTTGACGATGCCGGGGATTATCGCCGGATGCCTGCTGGTCATGCTGCCCGCAATGGGGCTGTTTTACGTTTCCGACTTAATGGGCGGCGCGAAAAACCTGCTGATTGGCAACGTGATTAAAGTTCAGTTCCTGAACATCCGTGACTGGCCGTTTGGTGCAGCCACCAGCATTACGCTGACCATCGTGATGGGTATGATGCTGCTGATCTACTGGCGTGCCTCGCGCTTGCTGAACAAGAAGGTGGAACTCGAATGATCGGTCGACTGCTCCGCGGCGGTTTTATGACCGCTATCTACGCGTATCTGTATATTCCAATCATCATTCTGATTGTGAACTCCTTTAACAGCTCGCGCTTCGGCATCAACTGGCAGGGTTTTACTACCAAATGGTACGGCCTGCTGATGAATAACGACAGCCTGTTGCAGGCGGCGCAGCACTCGCTGACGATGGCTGTGCTATCCGCCACGTTTGCCACCTTGATCGGCTCACTCACTGCGGTTGCGCTGTACCGCTACCGTTTTCGCGGTAAACCGTTCGTCAGTGGTATGCTGTTCGTGGTGATGATGTCGCCAGATATTGTGATGGCAATATCTCTGCTGGTGCTGTTTATGCTGATCGGCATTCAACTGGGTTTCTGGTCGCTGTTATTCTCACATATCACTTTTTGTCTGCCTTTTGTGGTGGTGACAGTTTACTCACGCCTGAAAGGTTTTGATGTACGCATGCTTGAGGCTGCTAAAGATTTGGGTGCCAGCGAAGTAACTATTCTGCGCAAGATTATACTGCCACTGGCTATGCCTGCGGTGGCAGCAGGTTGGTTGCTGAGCTTTACGCTGTCGATGGATGATGTCGTCGTTTCGTCCTTCGTTACCGGACCGGGTTATGAAATTCTGCCATTAAAAATCTACTCAATGGTCAAAGTCGGTGTATCACCAGAGGTGAACGCGCTGGCGACCATTTTGTTGGTTCTGTCGCTGGTTATGGTGATCGCCAGCCAGCTTATTGCACGTGATAAAACCAAGGGCCGCTGAGGCCCTTAATTCAGGGGACGTTAAATGATGAAAAAATGGTCACGCCACCTGCTCGCGGCGGGTGCTCTGGCACTGGGCATGAGCGCCGCTCACGCGAATGACAACAACACGCTCTATTTCTATAACTGGACCGAGTATGTCCCGCCAGGGCTGCTGGAACAATTCACCAAAGAGACCGGCATTAAGGTTATCTATTCGACCTACGAGTCGAACGAAACCATGTACGCCAAGCTCAAAACCTATAAAGACGGCGCATACGATCTGGTGGTTCCGTCCACCTATTACGTCGATAAAATGCGTAAAGAAGGCATGATCCAGAAGATCGACAAGTCGACGTTGACCAACTTCCACAACCTCGATCCGGAAATGCTCAACAAGCCGTTTGACCCGAACAATGACTACTCCATCCCGTATATCTGGGGTGCGACGGCCATTGGCGTAAACAGCGATGCTATCGATCCGAAAACCGTCACCAGTTGGGCCGATCTATGGAAACCGGAGTACAAAGGCAGTCTGCTGTTAACGGATGATGCGCGTGAAGTGTTCCAGATGGCGCTGCGCAAGCTGGGATACTCCGGCAATACCACCGACCCGAAAGAGATTGAAGCCGCCTATAACGAGCTGAAGAAACTGATGCCTAACGTCGCGGCGTTTAACTCTGACAACCCGGCCAACCCGTATATGGAAGGTGAAGTCAATCTGGGGATGGTATGGAACGGCTCCGCGTATGTTGCGCGTCAGGCAGGTACACCGCTGGAAGTGGTATGGCCTAAAGAAGGTGGCATTTTCTGGATGGATAGCCTGTCTATTCCGGCTAACGCGAAAAACAAAGAAGGTGCGCTGAAGCTGATTAACTTCCTGCTGCGCCCGGACGTGGCGAAAGAAGTTGCGGAAACTATTGGTTATCCGACGCCAAACCTGGCAGCACGTAAGCTGTTAAGCCCTGAAGTCGCAAATGATAAAACCCTGTACCCTGACGCAGAAACCATCAACAAAGGGGAATGGCAGAACGACGTCGGTTCCGCCAGCGCTATCTATGAAGAGTATTATCAGAAGCTGAAAGCAGGACGCTAATTGCCCTCCTCTTAGGCCGGATAAGACGCGCCAGCGTCGCATCCGGCGCATCATCACTGCCCGATGGCGCTGCGCTTATCGGGCCTACGCCATCCGTGCTCACAGACCTTTCAATAACTTCTCAACAAACTCTGGCACCACCTGGCTTGCCGGACCGTAATACTTCTCTTCAAACTCGCTGCCAACCTGGCTCGGTTCGAGATTTAGTTCTACCGTATGTGCCCCATGCAGCCGCGCCTCATGCACAAAACCCGCAGCCGGATAAACATGTCCCGATGTGCCAATCGCAATGAATACATCTGCCATTGCCAGCGCCATGTAAATTTCATCCATGCCCAGCGGCATTTCACCAAACCACACCACGTGTGGTCGCAGCGGTGCCGGAAATTGACAGCAGTGACATTTATCTTCCGGGGTCACATCGTCCTTCCATTCCAGAATCTGCCCGCTTTGCGAACAGCGAACTTTGAGCAGTTCGCCGTGCATATGGATAACGTTCTGGCTGCCCGCACGCTCATGCAGGTTATCAATGTTCTGCGTCACCAGTAAAAAACGGTCGCCCAGTTCGGCTTCGAGTTTTGCCAGTGCGATATGCGCCGCGTTGGGCTGGATTTCTGGCTGTTGCAATTGATGGCGACGGGCGTTATAAAACGACTGAACCAGTTCCGGGTTTCGACTAAATCCTTCCGGAGTCGCAACGTCCTCAACCCGATGTTCTTCCCAGAGACCATCCGCCGCGCGGAAAGTTCGAATTCCTGACTCAGCGGAGATTCCCGCTCCCGTCAGTACCAGCACTCTTGGTTTTTCCATCAATTCAGGCACCACTCTGTCTCTGAAAAAGATTCGTTGACGCAGGCGATCGCGCAAATGGCGTTTATTTTTACGAAAGCGGCTTAACCGATGACCCCGACGCGACAGCATAACAACCTCTTTGTATTAATCGGTAAGATGTAGGAAAGCAGCCCCGCGCATCCCGCCGGCATCACCGTGCCGTGCCTGCTCTATACGCGGTACCCGGGCAACCGGCAACAGATGACGTGGCAGTCGGTCCGTCAGTTGCGTCGTAATAGCGGTAAAATTCGATAAGCCTCCGCCAATCACCACCAAATCAGGATCGACGATAGTCAGGATATTCCCAAGACACACCGCCAGCAAATCCAGATAGCGTTCTACGTGTGCACGCGCATGTTCATCGCCCTGCTCCCACAACGCGATAATTTCACGGGCATCCAGCGGTTGATGGTAGTAATGCTGATACAACCACGCAAATCCACCGCCGGAAAGATAGCTTTCGATGCATCCCAGTTGGCCGCATCCGCAGCGGCGCAGCGGGAAATCAAAGCCCATCAGCGTCAGCGCATCAACCGGCAAACGAATATGACCAAACTCGCCGGTGATATAGCTGCGTCCGGTGATGGATTTCCCGTTAAGCACCAGGCCGCCGCCAACGCCCGTACCGAGGATCAACCCCATCACCAGCGGATATTGGGTAAACTCGTCATCCCAGGCTTCGGAGAGAGCAAAACAGTTCGCATCGTTATCCAGACGAACATCGCGGTCAAGGCGAGCGCTAAGATCTGCGCGGAGCGGTTTGCCACTAGCGGCAGGAACGTTGGCCGCGTACAACGTGCCGTCTTCCGTTTCCGGCATGCCAGGAATCCCGATACCGACCGAACCTTTGATACCAAAACGCTGGTCAGCTTCCGTCACCAGATTGCAGACCGCATCAAGGAAAGCGTCGTAGCTGTCGCGAGGTGTAGGGACGCGAGTTTCCCATTGCAGACGACGTTGCTTATCAAACACGCCCAGCGCAATTTTGGTCCCGCCGATGTCAAATCCGTAATACATCACCGCTCCTTGATACACGTCATCCTTCAAGATGCCTCTGCGTTGGCTACGCCTTGATGCAGCATGAATGCTGTCGTGTATTATTGTTGTTATTGGCCGCTAAGTACTCTCGCAGGATCAATATTGCTGGCGCGACGCGCCGGATACCAACTTGCCAAAAGACTCAGCACGAGTGCTGTCACCAGCACGTAAATCACATCCAGCCAGTGTAATTCCGATGGCAGGAAGTCAATGAAATAGATATCGCCGGACAGGAACTGATGACCGATAAGCGCCTCGATTCCGTTGATGATCGGCGTCAGTTGCAACGAGACAACCACCCCGATGACGACGCCTATCAGGCTACCGAACAGACCCGCCAGCAGGCCGTACCAGACAAAAATGGCACGGATCAACCCATCTTTCGCCCCGAGGGTTCTTAATACCGCAATATCGCCGCTTTTGTCTTTTACCGCCATCACTAACGTGGAAACGATATTAAAGCAGGCCACACCAATCACCAGCACCATCGCCAGATACATAATGGCGCGAATCATCTGGATATCGCGATACATATAGCCGTAAGTACCGATCCAGCTCTTAATATAAACATAGTTATTGGTGACTTCACCCGCGTCCCGCACCAGCTTATTGGCGTTAAACACGTCGTTAACCTTCAGCGCAATCCCGGAAACGCTGGTTCCCATATCCAGATATTGCTGCGCATCTTCCATTGGGATCATGGCAAAGCTGTGATCGAGCTGACCGCTCAGCTGCAGAATTCCCGTTACGTGCAAACGCACGCGTTTAGGCTGCTGTAATTTATGATCCGCGCTGGCGTTAGGGATCATAATCGACACCCAGTCGCCCTGCTTCACCTTCAGCGCATCGGCAATACCCTTACCAATGATGATTTGTTGTTCACCGGCTTTAAAATTATCCCAGGCATGGTTTTGCACGAAGGATGGCAGTGCGCTTAAACGCTGTTCCTGTTTCGGGTCAACGCCCTTCACCTGCACCGCGCGTAAGTTCGCCCCGCTCTCTACCAGTCCGGTAAAGTTGATATAAGGCGCCGCGGCGACAATACCCGGCACTTTTTGTACTTTGTCGAGTGCTTCCTGCCAGTTATTCCACGGCTGATTTACGGCTTCAATCTCTCCGTGTGGGACTACGGCCAGAATACGGTTGTTCAGCTCACGCTCAAATCCGTTCATGGCACTTAAACCAACGATCAACACCGCCACACCCAACGCGATGCCAACGGTGGAAATCACAGATATCAGCGAAACCATACCGCCGCGCCGCCGACCACGGCTAAAGCGCAGACCAATCAATAACGATAAAGGCGAAGCCATTACTCAGCTCCCATCAGGCTCAGTTCAGCCGTCAGGCGACCATCGCGCATTTCAAGCTGGCGGCTCATCCGCTTCGCCAGTTGCAGATCGTGCGTCACCACCAGAAATGCCGTGCCCTGAGAGCGGTTCAGCTCGCCCAGAAGCTCGAAAATGCTATCCGCGTTACGCGCATCCAGGTTACCCGTTGGCTCATCCGCCAGGACCAGACGCGGGTTATTCACCAGCGCACGAGCGATGGCCACACGCTGGCGTTCGCCGCCAGACAGTTCAGACGGGCGATGACTGGCACGATGATCCAGTCCTACGGCTTTCAGCATATCCCGTGCACGCTCGGTTATTTCAGCCGGTTTTTTCTTGCCTATCAGCAGCGGCATCGCTACGTTTTCCAGCGCAGTAAAGTCCGGCAGTAAATGGTGGAACTGGTAAATAAAGCCCAGCTTCTGATTACGCAGTTCCGCTTTCGCCGCCGACGAGAGCTTGCTTATTGGCTGACCGCTAAAAATGACGTCGCCGGAAGTCGGGGTATCCAACCCGCCTAACAGATGCAGCAGCGTACTCTTGCCGGAGCCAGAGCTGCCGACAATCGCCATCATCTCACCTTCGCCGACGCTAAAACTGACATCGTGCAGGACATCGGTCTGCACAGTGCCTTCCTGATAGCGTTTGCACAGGTTGTCGCATTGCAACAGGATCTTATTCATAACGTAAAGCCTCAGCGGGTTGAGTGGCGGCAGCGCGCCAGGAAGGATAAAGCGTAGACAGCAACGCGATGGCCATCGCCACCAGCGCAATGACGATAACCTGCAGCGGCTCAATAGCGACCGGCAGCGCCGCACCATCCAGCAGCACACCAATAATTGGCATCAAATTGTTCAGTTGGCTGGCGAGCAATGCGCCCAGCACCGCGCCAAGCAGCGCGCCGATAATCCCGGCACTGGCCCCCTGAACCATAAACACCATCATTATCTGCCGCGGCGTTAGCCCCTGCGTTTGTAGAATCGCCACTTCCCCTTGCTTCTCCATTACCATCAGACCCAGCGAGGTAATAATATTAAAAGCCGCCACAGCCACGATCAGGCTAAGCAGTAGCCCCATCATGTTCTTCTCCATGCGCACGGCCTGGAACAGTTCCCCTTTGCGCTCGCGCCAGTCCTGCCATTTGGTGCCCTGCGGCAGCGTTTGCTGGCTCAGCGTATCAACTTTTAACGGTTCGTTCAGCCACAGACGCCAGCCGGTAATATTGCCCACCGGATAGCGCATCAGGCGGGAAGCATCCTGAATGTTGGTTAGCATCTGGTAGCCGTCTACTTCGCTGTTGGCGGCGAAGGTGCCAATCACCGTAAACAGACGCTGGCTCGGCAAACGTCCCATCGGCGTAAACTGGCTGGCCGAAGGCACCATCACGCGAATTTGATCGCCACGGTTCACGCCCAACTGCCCGGCAAGCTGCTCGCCGAGGATGACATTATACTTACCCGGTTGCAGATCTGTTTGCTTCACATTGACCAGATACGGCGTTAACGGATCTTTTTGCGCCGGATCGATACCGAGCATCACGCCGACCGCCACGCTACGCGCGCTTTGCAGCACCACATCTCCCGTAGTTATGGGTGCAACTCGGTTGACGCCGTTCAACACCACCGCTTTTTCCGGCAGTTGTTGCGGGTTGAGGGAACCCTGTTCAGACGAGAGGACGGCCTGAGGCATCAGGCCAAGAATATTGTTTTGCAGCTCGCGCTCAAAACCGTTCATCACCGACAACACCGTGACCAGCGCCATCACCCCGAGGGTAATGCCAATGGTGGAGAGCCAGGAAACGAAGCGACCGAAGCGATCTGCTGCACGCCCACGCATATAACGCAGGCCGATGAATAGAGCGACAGGTTGGTACATGAAATCCGTCTGGTTGCTGTTAGCAAAGTCACGAGTATATAAGCGAAAGCGGAATGGGTAAATGACTGAACCGTAAGTGTTCGTCAGCACTATTCCTAAAAGTATAAATAAATCAATTCGCTAAAGCTGTCCCTCTTCCCTTCCATCCTGGACCCTGATCTTTATCTTAAAAAATCAAAATGCAGACAGTTACGCATTACAGCGCACAGCGGGTTGCGCAGGATGGCAGACTATAACCAACAATATGGATACGCCGTCTCGATGAATAAAAAAGAACTATGGATTAATCAAATCAAAGGGTTATGTATTTGTCTGGTGGTGATTTACCACTCGGTAATCACATTTTACCCTCACCTCACTACTTTTCAGCATCCGCTTTCAGAGCTGCTGAGCAAATGCTGGATTTACCTCAATTTGTACCTGGCGCCGTTTCGCATGCCGGTCTTTTTCTTTATTTCGGGATATCTGATCCGTCGCTACATTGATAGCGTCCCGTGGACCACCTGCGTGGATAAACGGATCTGGAGTATTGCCTGGGTGCTGATTCTCTGGGGTGTGGTGCAATGGCTGGCGTTAGTGGCGCTCAATAACTGGCTGGCCCCACAGCGCGATCTGAGCCATGCTGCCAACGCCGCTTATGCTGGTTCGATCGCAGGTTTTACCCACGGGATGCTGACCGCCAGTACCAGCTTGTGGTATCTGTACGCGCTGATTGTCTATTTTGTTCTGTGTAAAATTTTCAGCCGTTGGGCAGTACCGCTGTTGGCGTTATTTGTGGCGCTGAGCGTGACGATCAACTTTGTCCCGACGCCGTGGTGGGGAATGAACAGCGTGATTCGCAATCTGCCCTGGTACAGCCTCGGTGCATGGTTTGGCGCAACGCTGATGGTATGGATTAAGGAGGTGCCCCTGCGCCGCCATGCGCTCATTGTTCTGGTTAGCGCAATCGCCGCCATCGTCGCGTGGCTGGCAAATGTCTCACTATTACTTTCTCTTCTTTCCATTGTGCTGATCATGAAGCTGTTTTATCAATTTGAGCTGCGCTTTGGTATGCGTGAGTCCGGCCCGTTAAGCGTAATTGGTGCCAATACCATCGCCATCTACACCACCCACCGTATTCTGGTTGAGCTGTTCAGCTTAACGCTAATCCCAAACATTAATCATGCCGCCTGGCCTGCATATGCAGAGCTGGCCCTGCTGCTGGTGTATCCATTCGCCTGCCTGCTGCTGTGCACCTTGTTTGGCCTGTTGGTGCGTAAAATTTCACAAAAAACAGTGGCCGACCTGCTCTTTTCCCCGCCTTCATTATCGGTCGTTTCGCGCTAACCCCAACGCGCTTTTTGCCCCCATCAGGGGGCGAATCAATTTGCTTATGAGAAACGATCACGGATAATAAAGAACATTGCTTATCAGATGTATATCTAAACGAGAACCTGACAACCGAATGCCTGAACAACATCGTTACACGCTCCCAGCGAAAGCTGGCGATCAGCGCCAGTTGGGTGAGCTTACCGGTGCCGCCTGCGCAACGCTGGTCGCCGAAATCGCCGAACATCACGCCGGTCCAGTGGTGCTGATCGCGCCGGACATGCAAAATGCTTTGCGCCTGCATGATGAAATTCGTCAGTTTACCGACCAGATGGTGATGAACCTGGCCGACTGGGAAACGCTGCCCTATGACAGTTTTTCTCCCCATCAGGAGATTATCTCTTCGCGTCTCTCTACGCTGTATCAACTGCCTGCCATGCAGCGAGGCGTGCTGATCGTTCCGGTAAATACTCTGATGCAGCGTGTCTGTCCGCACAGCTATCTGCACGGGCATGCGCTGGTCATGAAAAAAGGTCAGCGGCTTTCGCGCGACGCCCTGCGCGAACAGCTGGATAGCGCTGGCTATCGCCATGTTGATCAGGTCATGGAACACGGCGAATTCGCCACGCGCGGCGCGTTGTTGGATCTGTTCCCGATGGGCAGCGAGTTGCCTTATCGTCTGGATTTCTTTGATGACGAAATCGACAGCCTGCGTCTGTTTGATACCGACACCCAGCGCACGCTGGAAGAAGTCGATGCCATTAATTTGCTTCCCGCGCACGAATTCCCGACTGACAAAACGGCCATCGAGCTATTCCGTAGTCAGTGGCGCGATACCTTTGAGGTTAAACGCGACGCCGAACATATTTATCAGCAGGTCAGCAAAGGCACGTTACCTGCGGGTATTGAATACTGGCAACCGCTATTTTTCAGCGAGCCGCTGCCGCCGCTGTTCAGCTACTTCCCTGCCAATACGTTATTGGTCAATACCGGTGATATCGAGACCAGCGCAGAACGCTTCCAGGCCGATACCCTGTCACGCTTTGAAAATCGCGGTGTTGATCCAATGCGCCCGCTTCTGCCGCCGGAATCGCTGTGGCTGCGGGTTGATGAGCTGTTTTCTGAACTTAAACGCTGGCCGCGCGTTCAACTGAAAACCGAGAGTCTGGCGAACAAAGCTGCGAATACCAACCTCGGGTTCCAGAAGCTGCCGGACATCGCCGTGCAGGCACAGCAAAAATCACCGTTAGATGCGTTACGTAAATTCCTTGAGGGCTTTACCGGCCCGGTGATTTTCTCGGTCGAAAGTGAAGGCCGACGTGAAGCGCTTGGCGAGTTGCTCGCTCGTATCAAAGTGGCACCGAAGCGGATATTGCGACTCGATGAAGCCGTAGATAACGGTCGTTATCTGATGATTGGCGCAGCTGAGCACGGCTTCATCGATAGCAAACGCAATCTGGCACTGATTTGTGAAAGCGATCTGCTTGGGGAACGCGTGGCGCGTCGCCGCCAGGATTCGCGTCGCACCATCAACCCGGATACATTAATTCGTAACCTTGCAGAGCTGCATCCCGGTCAGCCGGTAGTGCATCTGGAACACGGCGTGGGTCGCTATGCCGGGATGACCACGCTGGAAGCGGGCGGTATCACCGGTGAATATCTGATGCTCACCTATGCCAACGATGCCAAACTGTACGTGCCGGTGTCGTCACTGCATCTGATCAGCCGCTATGCAGGCGGTGCAGAAGAGAATGCACCGCTGCATAAACTGGGCGGCGATGCCTGGTCACGCGCCCGACAGAAAGCCGCTGAGAAGGTGCGCGATGTCGCGGCAGAGCTGCTGGATATTTATGCCCAGCGCGCGGCGAAAGAAGGCTTTGCCTTTAAGCATGACCGTGAACAGTATCAGCTGTTTTGCGACAGCTTCCCGTTTGAAACCACGCCTGACCAGGCGCAGGCGATCAACGCTGTACTCAGCGATATGTGCCAACCTCTGGCCATGGACCGCCTGGTGTGCGGTGACGTCGGTTTTGGTAAAACCGAAGTCGCGATGCGCGCCGCTTTCCTTGCCGTAGAGAACCACAAACAGGTTGCCGTGCTGGTTCCGACTACCCTGCTCGCACAGCAGCACTTCGACAACTTCCGCGATCGTTTTGCCAACTGGCCGGTACGCATTGAGATGTTGTCCCGTTTCCGTAGCGCCAAAGAGCAAGCGCAGATTCTGGAACAGGTTGCCGAGGGGAAAATTGATATTCTCATCGGCACGCACAAACTGCTGCAAGCGGATGTGAAGTTAAAAGATCTGGGTCTGCTGATTGTCGATGAAGAGCACCGTTTCGGCGTTCGCCACAAAGAACGCATCAAGGCGATGCGTGCGGATGTCGATATTCTGACCCTGACGGCAACGCCTATTCCGCGTACGCTCAATATGGCGATGAGCGGCATGCGCGATCTGTCGATTATCGCCACGCCGCCTGCTCGTCGTCTGGCGGTCAAAACCTTCGTGCGCGAATACGACAGCCTGGTGGTACGCGAGGCGATCCTGCGTGAAGTTCTGCGCGGGGGACAAGTTTATTATCTGTTTAACGACGTCGAAAATATCCAGAAAACCGCTGACAGATTAGCAGAACTGGTGCCGGAAGCGCGTATTGGTATCGGCCACGGGCAAATGCGCGAGCGCGAGCTGGAACGCGTGATGAACGATTTCCACCATCAGCGTTTTAACGTGCTGGTGTGTACCACCATTATCGAAACCGGGATCGATATTCCGACCGCCAACACTATTATCATCGAACGCGCCGATCACTTTGGTTTAGCGCAATTGCACCAGCTACGCGGTCGTGTGGGACGCTCACACCATCAGGCGTACGCCTGGCTGCTGACGCCGCATCCAAAAGCAATGACCACCGACGCGCAAAAGCGTCTGGAAGCCATCGCTTCGCTGGAAGATTTGGGTGCAGGATTTGCGCTGGCGACCCACGACCTTGAAATTCGCGGCGCCGGGGAACTGCTGGGTGAAGATCAAAGTGGTTCCATGGAAAGCATCGGCTTCTCGTTGTATATGGAGCTGCTGGAAAATGCTGTCGATGCGCTCAAAGAGGGACGCGAACCATCACTGGAAGATCTCACCAGCCAGCAAACCGAAGTTGAATTGCGTATGCCGTCTCTGCTGCCGGATGACTATATACCGGATGTTAACACCCGACTATCGTTCTACAAGCGCATTGCCAGCGCGAAAGGCGAAAACGAACTGGAAGAGATTAAGGTCGAGCTGATAGATCGTTTTGGCCTGCTGCCCGACCCGGCTCGTACGTTGCTGGATATCGCTCGTTTACGCCAGCAGGCGCAGAAACTGGGGATCAGAAAGCTCGAAGGTCATGACAAAGGCGGTACCATTGAATTTGCCGAGAAAAACCACGTCAACCCGGTCTGGCTGATTGGTTTACTGCAAAAACAACCGCAACACTTCCGTCTGGACGGCCCAACCCGACTGAAATTTATGCAGGATCTGGGCGAGCGTAAAACGCGGATCGACTGGGTCCGCCAGTTTATGCGTCAGCTTGAAGAAAACGCCGTAGCATAGTGAACAGGCCGGGTGAGCACACCACTCACCCGGCCTGATGAATTTACAAACTCTTTGCACTTCCCTGCACTTCCAGACACAGCAAACCGCCATAATTCTCGTTTACTTTTACATAATAAAAACCACGTAAAAACAATGGATTTATGGTGATGTTAAACAATAAACGACTCTCTCGCTGGCTCGCGTTTTTTACGCTGGCAGCGACCTTCGCGTTAGCACTTCCGGCTCAGGCAAACACCTGGCCGCTGCCACCGCCGGGAAGCCGTCTGGTGGGCCAGAATACCGTTCACGTTGTTGAAGACAATGGCGGTTCTCTGGAGGCGATTGCGAAAAAATATAATGTCGGCTTTTTAGCGCTGCTGCAGGCCAACCCCGGCGTTGACCCTTACGTACCACGTCCGGGCAGCGTGCTGACTATACCGTTACAAACTCTGCTACCTGACGCCCCGCGCGAAGGTATTGTTATCAACCTCGCCGAACTGCGTCTTTATTATTACCAGCCGGGGACCAATTCGGTGACCGTTTATCCTATTGGTATTGGCCAGTTAGGTGGTGACACGCTGACGCCTACGATGGTAACCACCATTTCTGATAAACGCGCCAACCCCACCTGGACGCCGACGGCAAATATCCGCGCGCGATACAAAGCAAACGGAATTGACCTGCCTGCCGTTGTACCTGCCGGTCCGGATAACCCGATGGGCCATCATGCAATTCGCTTAGCGGCATACGGCGGCGTTTATCTGCTGCACGGCACCAATGCTGACTTTGGCATCGGCATGCGCGTCAGTTCCGGCTGTATTCGTCTGCGCGACGGTGATATCGAAACCCTGTTCCGTCAGGTAACGCCCGGAACTAAGGTCAATATTATCAATACGCCGATCAAAGCATCCGTTGAGCCTAACGGCGTGCGGCTAGTAGAAGTACATCAGCCGCTGTCCGAAAAAATCAATGACGACCCGCAACTGTTGCCAATCGTGCTGAACGCGTCCATGCAGACATTTAAAAATGCGGCGCAAACAGATGCCGCCGTCATGGATCATGCGATGGAGATTCGCTCAGGCATGCCGGTCGATGTGACCCGTCATCACGACGTTGCTCAACAGCCGATGTAAACTCCGCACATAAAAAAACCCCCGCTGGATTTTATTCCGCGGGGGTTTTTTATTTAACTCGCAGTGGCATTGCGATGGGTTAAATCTTATTTGTAGATAACAGCAGTCCCATGAAGGGTGTTAGGGCCGGTAACGGAAGTAATACGGAAAGACTTCGCACCCATCTCATCGGCTTTCTGCGCCAGTTGATCTTCCAGTGAACCTAAGTTAGTCCCCGCATTCGCAGAAATAGTACCGACTTTCTCTTGACCCGCAGGTGTGGACTGAACTTCAACAGCGGCGAAGCTTGCAAATGACAGTGAGCTAAGAACAGCAGCAACAAACAGGGTTTTTACGTTTTTCATGATAGTGACCTTTAGCAGATGAATGGGTGTCGGAAAGATTAACTTAACGATCGATATGTAAATCATAGATGTGATCCAGGTCACACGTCAATACTTTTTTATAATGATCGTTATATAAAATATAAAGGTCTTATTTTTCATGACAATAGATATAATTTATTTTTATCGTGAATCCGCTGGAGTGTGCAGTCGAATATTTTTATAATGGTTATTCAATAAACCCAACAAAGGTACATCGGCGCCATGACAACTGAAACGACAGGTTGTGCAAAAAAAAGCCGTGGCCGACCAAAAGTGTTCGACAGGGAAGCCGCGCTTGATAAGGCCATGACACTCTTCTGGCAGCACGGATATGAAGCGACCTCGCTCGCCGATCTCGTAGAAGCTACCGGCGCAAAAGCGCCCACGCTGTATGCGGAGTTCACCAATAAAGAAGGGTTGTTCCGTGCCGTGCTGGACCGCTACATCACCCGCTTTGCGGCGAAACACGAAGCTCAGCTGTTTTGTGAAGAAAAAAGCCTTGAGTCCGCACTGGAAGACTATTTCACCGCCGTAGCGACCTGCTTTACCAGCAAGGACACCCCGGCGGGATGTTTCATGATTAACACTTCTGCGACGCTGGCAGCCTCTTCCCGCGATATTGCGCACACGGTGAAATCCCGCCATGCAATGCAGGAACAGACGCTTACTCAGTTTCTTCATCAGCGTCAGCAACGAGGTGAAATCCCCGCCTACTGTGACGTGCAAAAACTGGCTGAATACCTGAACTGTATTTTACAAGGTATGTCGATCAGCGCCCGTGAAGGTGCAACGTTTGAAAAACTGATGCAGATCGCACGTACCACCCTGCGACTGTGGCCCGAACTCGTCAAAGCTTAACCCTTTCCCGCAATTCCCCCGCTGTACTAACACCCCCGGGAGCTGATAAAGCCCCCGGTTAGATTCCCGTTCCATTGTCCCTACATTTCTCATTGTTTTCATCGTGTTATCCGATCATTTTTTGTAAAAGGTATTGATAACGACAATTGTTATCAGCAATATTCGCATTTGTTTTAATGCCTGTTTCACAATGTAACCATCGGTTTCTCTACCGCCATAACAAAAACAGATCGACTCTTTTTAAAAGGAATACAAATGAATAAGCGTCTCTGGGTGCTCAATCCTCTCCTGTTGTCTTTAACCCTCCCGGCCATTGCGGCTGAGGAAGAGAACCTCATCGTCAGCGCCAACCGTAGCCAACGCACCGTGGCAGAAATGGCGCAAACGACCTGGGTTATTGAAGGAAGCGAGATTGAACAACAGGTTCAGGGGGGGAAAGAGTTCAAGGATGTTCTTGCTCAGTTAATCCCAGGAATCGATGTCAGTAGCCAGGGGCGTACAAACTACGGCATGAACATGCGTGGTCGCGCCATTGTCGTGCTCATTGACGGTGTCCGTCTGAACTCCTCGCGAACCGACAGCCGTCAGCTTGACTCCATTGACCCGTTTAACATTGCGCACATTGAAGTCATTTCAGGCGCAACCTCACTTTATGGCGGTGGCAGTACCGGCGGATTAATCAACATCGTCACCAAAAAAGGCCAGCCGGAGCGTGAAGTAGAACTCGAACTGGGGAGCAAAAGTGGCTTCAACAACAGTAACGATCATGATGAACGCGTTGCCGCGGCGGTGAGTGGAGGAACAGATCGCGCTTCCGGGCGTATGTCCGTCGCGTATCAACGATTTGGCGGCTGGTATGACGGTAATCACGATGCCCTGCTGCTGGATAACACCCAAACCGGGCTACAGCACTCCGATCGTCTGGACGTGATGGGCACCGGGACGATTGAACTTGACGACAACCGTCAGTTGCAACTGGTTACACAGTATTACAAGAGCCAGGGGGATGATGATTACGGGCTGGATCTCGGCGAGAACATGTCCGCCGTAACCGGAAACGGTAAAGCTTATACCAGCAGCGGACTGAATTCCGATCGTATTCCCGGAACCGAACGTCATCTGATCAGCCTGCAATATTCAGATGCGGATTTTTTCGGCCAGAACCTGGTCAGCCAAATCTATTACCGCGACGAATCGCTGAAATTCTATCCTTTCCCGACGCTCAGCAAAGGTAAGGTCACCAGTTTCTCCGCATCTCAGCAGGACACAGACCAGTTTGGCGCCAAAATTACCCTCAACAGCCAGTTGATGGATAACTGGGAGCTGACGTGGGGTATCGATGCCGATCACGAGACCTTCGATTCCAATCAGAAATTCTTCGATCTGGCCTGGTCCCTACCCTCCGGCGGCATGGATAACCGCACCGCTTATACCACCGGGCGTTACCCCGGTTACAGCATCACCAACTTTGCGCCTTTCCTGCAAAACAGCTATGACATTAACGACATCTTTACCCTCAGCGGTGGCGTGCGCTATCAATGGACCGAAAACAGGGTTGATGATTTCGTTGGCTATGCTCAACAGCAGGGAATCGCGACCGGGCTTGCGAACTCTGCCGATACCATTCCGGGCGGCAAAACCGATTACGATAATTTCCTGTTCAACGCCGGTATCCTCGCCCATCTGACTGACCGTCAGCAAACGTGGTTTAATTTCTCTCAGGGCGTGGAGCTTCCGGATCCAGGGAAATATTACGGTAACGGCACCTATTCGCTGGTTGGCGATCATTACCAGCTCCAGCGCAGCGTCAACGTGGCGGATTCACGTCTGGAAGGGATTAAAGTTAACTCGTACGAACTGGGATGGCGCTACACCGGCGATAGTCTGCGCACGCAACTGGCCGCTTACTACTCGACTTCGGATAAATCGATCGTTATCAACCGCAGCGATATGACCATTAACGTTCAACCCGACGATCGCCGCATTTATGGCCTTGAAGGCGCGGTGGATTATTTCATTGCGGATACGGACTGGAGCCTGGGCGGCAACTTCAATGTCATTAAATCGGAAGTGAAACAGAACGGTAAATGGCAAAAATGGGATGTGACTCTGGCCTCACCGTCGAAAGCAACCGCGTGGGTCGGCTGGGCACCAGAACCGTGGACCTTACGCGTACAGAGCCAGCAAACATTTGATCTGACCGACGCCAGCGGCAATAAGCTGGATGGCTATAACACCATGGACTTTATCGGCAGCTATCAGCTCCCGTTGGGTAAGCTGACCTTTAGCGTGGAAAACCTGCTGAATGAAGAGTACACCACGCTGTGGGGACAACGTGCGCCACTGCTGTACAGCCCAACCTACGGCAGTCCGTCACTGTATGAGTACAAGGGCCGGGGCCGCACCTTTGGTCTGAACTATGCCTTAACCTTCTGATAAAAAAAGCCCCCCAGCCTGAGCGAATGGGGGGCTAATGTTCAGGATAATGCTATTTTACGCTTTGTTATTCAGTACCAACTGTCCGTTGTTATCCAACGGAATTTGCGCGCCGGGGTCCTTATCCATACGGATTTTCCCCTGCTGATCGCCAATTTTGTACGTCACGTCGTAGCCCAGCATCTTTTCAGATTTGTCATACACCGTTTTACAACGCTGCTGCGTGGTGGTGTAAGTATCGTTTTCCTGCATCGACCCCTGAATCTGATTACCTGCATAGCCGCCGCCTAAAGCCCCGGCCACGGTGGCAATATCTTTACCACGTCCGCCGCCAAACTGATGGCCAATAACGCCACCCGCAACCGCCCCCAATACGGAACCCGCAATACGGTTTTCATCTTGTACCGGCTTACGGTGCGTGACAGTTACGTTCCGGCACTCCTGACGCGGTGTTTTTACCGACTCTTTAATCGGTGTTGCAGAGACAACTTGCGCATACTGTGGGCCACGCTCGAAAACGTTCAGACTGGCCACTGCTGCAACACCCAGCGCAGCAGCTACGCCAATCCCTATACCCGCCAACATTGATTTATTCACGGGACTTCCTCCTTTTTTGCTATTAGCAACAACTTTGCAACAGAAGGTAAGGAATGCCAATCAGATTACGGATGAAAATAGCAGGATGAGGCACGAACGCAGGATGATTCGGAGAACTCTGAAGGAAGACGCCGGATGCGTAAAATCATCCGGCGCCACAAGTCGATATTAATGCAGTTTCAGACGCGGGCGAATCACCCGGTTGATACTGCCGACCAGCATCATCAGGCCGGTTTTGAAGTAGCCGTGTAAAGCAATCTGGTGCATGCGGTACAGTGAGATGTATACAAAGCGCGCAATACGCCCTTCCACCATCATCGAACCACGAGTCAGGTTGCCCATCAGGCTACCCACGGTAGAAAAGTTAGAGAGCGAGACCAGAGAGCCGTGATCTTTGTACTGATACGCTTTCAGTGGCTTGCCGTTCATCTGTGCCAGAATATTGTTCATCGCACAGGTCGCCATCTGGTGTGCTGCCTGAGCGCGCGGAGGCACAAAACCCCCTTCCGGGCGAGCGCAGGAAGCGCAGTCGCCAATCGCGTACACGTCAGGATCGCGCGTGCTCTGCAAAGTTGGCTCAACCACCAGTTGGTTAATACGGTTCGTTTCGAGACCGCCAATGTCTTTCATAAAGTCTGGCGCTTTGATACCCGCCGCCCACACCATCAGGTCGGCTTTAATGTATTCGCCATCTTTGGTGTGCAGTCCGCCTTCGTCAGCGCTGGTAACCATCGTTTGGGTCAGTACGCGTACGCCCAGTTTGGTTAACTCATTATGCGCAGCACCGGAAATACGCGGCGGCAACGCAGGCAGAATGCGCTCGCCAGCTTCCACCAGCGTAACGTTCAGCGCGTCGTTGGTCAGTCCTTTGTAACCATAGCTGTGCAGCTGTTTTACCGCATTGTGCAGCTCAGCGGAGAGCTCAACCCCCGTCGCACCACCGCCCACAATGGCGATATTCACTTTTCCGTTAGCGCCCAGATTCGCGGAATACTTCAGGAACAGATTCAGCATCTCCTGGTGGAAACGACGCGCCTGATGCGGGTTATCGAGGAAAATGCAGTTTTCTTTCACGCCAGGAGTGTTGAAATCGTTGGAGGTACTGCCCAACGCCATCACCAGCGTGTCATACGGCACTTTACGCTCAGGAACCAGCAGATCCCCCTTCTCATCGCGCAGCTCAGCGAGAGTAATGGTCTTCGCTTCACGATCGATATCTATCACCGAACCTAACTGAAACTGGAAGCCATGGTTACGGGCATGTGCCAGATAGCTCAGCGCATCCACGCCTTCATCCAGTGAACCCGTCGCCACTTCATGCAGTAACGGTTTCCACAAGTGACTGTGGTTTCTGTCTACCAGTGTGATTTTGGCCTTTTTCTTACGCCCGAGTTTTTTACCCAACTGCGTCGCCATTTCCAGTCCGCCAGCACCGCCGCCGACAATCACGATCCTTTTCAATGGTGTAGTCAACGTGACCCCCTCAAATTTATTAACCAATTGTTAATTAAAAGTTATTGATATAGCTCTTAATTAACAACAAGTTACAGTAATGAAAATGTTCTTCGAGAGTGAGAATAACACGAACGGTGCATTGGTCATACCAAAATTGATGTGTATCAAGTTTTGATGCTGAAAAGATAGACAACCGGAACTTTAAGAACAAAAAAACCAGCCCGATGGCTGGTTTTTTACGCACTCAATAAGGATTAACCTAACGTCTTGAACGCTTTGATGCGCTGCAAATGCGGAGAGATATTCTTAAACTTATGCGTCTGCTCTTCGTCCCAGACTATCTCGTAAAAGTGATGCAGCTCTTCCGACGAACGCTGGCTATTGAGCGCTTCATCATGACGCGACAGGATAACCAGACAGCGATCGCGATTCTTTTCGCGGAAATTGGTCACGCATTTTGTTGCGATGTCTGCATACTCCTCAGGTCTGTCAATTTTGCCTTCCATGTTCTCATACGGGAACAGGTTAGGATTAAACACTACCTGACGAATATCACACAGAAAACCAATCCGTTCAGCCCAATATCCCCCGAGCCCCACACCACAAATCAGCGGACGGTCATCCACATTCAGCTGTAGCATTTTATCCACTTCTTTTAGCAGATGCTGCATATCATGTTTGGGATGCCGCGTACTGTAGCTAATCAGCCTGACATCCGGGTCGATGAATTGCAGCTGCAACACCTTCTCATGGTTGCCCGGGCTGTTAGAGTCAAAACCGTGTAAATAGATAATCATCGCATCCTCGCCAAACTTGCGTTAATGACCTGCTTTCTCTTCCTGCCAGCGCTCATGAAGCTGGTTTAGCTGAGCGCTTACCGTCTTCCAGCGTGCCGAATCCATCAGTTCCTGACGTGAAAATGAACCTTTATGATACAAACGTGTAACACGTTCTGCATTGATCGGCGACAGATTATCTAACACACTGACCGCTCCCTTACGATTATTGCAGACCAGGATCATATCGCAACCTGCATCCAGCGATGCCTGTCCACGCTGGGCATAGCTTCCCATAATCGCCGCCCCTTCCATCGACAAATCGTCGGAGAAAATGACACCATCGAAGCCAAGCTCCTGGCGCAGCACCGTTTTCAGCCAGTGAGGTGAGCCACTCGCCGGACGCGGATCTACATCACTGTAGATGACGTGCGCAGGCATAATGGCATCCAGTTTGTTCTCAGTAATCAACGTCTGGAACACGGACATATCTTTCGCACGAATCTCGGCTTCTGAGCGAGGATCGGTTGGGGTTTCTTTGTGTGAATCCGCCGTCACGGCCCCATGACCAGGGAAATGTTTACCGGTCGTTTTCATACCTGCAGCATGCATACCATCAATGAAGCGGGTCGCCATCGCCAATGCTTTTAGCGGATCGGCGTGGTAAGAACGCTCGCCGATTGCGGCGCTGATATGGCCCACATCCAGTACCGGTGCAAAGCTGATATCAATGTCCATCGCGATCATTTCGCTGGCCATCAACCATCCGGCGTCCTGAGCCAGTTTGCCGCCCTCTTCCAGACCGTGCAGCGCAGCAAACGATTGAGCCGCAGGCAGGCGAGTAAAGCCTTCTCTAAAGCGCTGTACGCGTCCGCCTTCCTGATCTACCGCCACCACCAGATGGTTACGTGACGCAGTCCGGATCTGTCGCACTAATTCACGCAGCTGTTCCGGGTCATGATAATTTCGGGTAAAGAGGATCAACCCACCTACCAGCGGATGCGCCAGAATCTCACGCTCTTCTGCGTCCAGCTCATACCCTTCAACATCCAACATTACTGGGCCCACACTGCTCTCCTTATCCTTTCATTGTTAGCTGCCGCCAGGTTTCATCGGCCAGCCTGATAAATTGTCTATCGCCGGTTTGCCGCCAGCGATACTCAAACCACCCCGCCTTCAGCATCATTATCCAGGGTTGCCATTGTCTGACTTGTCGCCACAAAACGTCTGGCTCAATGTGCGCTCGTTGGGCGTAGTTGCTAACCAGCTGTTGGTGCTGGGATTCATCGCTGACCCATACCGCCGCCAGCTCCAGGGCAATATCACCGTCTCCGGCGTATTCCCAGTCAATCAGCCGCAGCCCTGAGGTTGTGCGTACGATGTTGTCACCGTGAACATCCATATGCAGCGGCCCCAGACGCAAAGGTCGAGGCTCACCTCGTTTCCTTAGCCGCTTCAGCGCGCGCAGCCAGCATGGTGTACGACGCGCCGGATCGCCACACTGCCAGTACTGTTCAAGTAGCGGCAGCAGGCTGATTCGCCAGCCCAATCGGGGTTGCTGGTGCAGATGATACAGTAAGCCTGCGAGTTCGTCGGCGTCCGGTAATCTGGATTCTACCTTACCGTGAAAAAACTCGACGGCCATCCACCCACGCGTATAAAAATGAGGACGTGGCGCAAGGTTTTCTGGCAGGTGTTTTAACGCATGATATTGGCGTAAGAAATGTGATTCCGGCGCATCAGGGTCGTGATGACAACGCAGTACCAGCCGGTGAGAATGATGCTCAATGATGCAGCTCCCGCCGCTCAGGCCAGTTTGGCTGGCTGCGACGGGATGATACTGCGGGAAATAGCGCGACAACACTTCGCCGCGCGTGAGTCTGTTATTGTTGCTGAACGGCACCTTTACCTGACCAGATTATCTCGCCAGTTTGTACCAGCATTAATTGCATTTGCAGCGCAGGCGAATTGACGTTGCCGGATGCGCTGGAATAAAGCACATACTGCGCGCCAACGTTACGGGCGATACCAATCGCTTTACTGCGCGTTCCCAGACTATCGTTCGGGGACAGACCTAACTGCTGCTTGGCGACTGCCAGTTGCTGAGCGGAAACCAGAGTAAACTTACCGTTATTCGCCAGAGCATTACGTAAGGTTTCGGTGGCTTCACCCGCGTTCAGCGAGCCGTTGGTGCGGTTATTCACGCTATCAACCAGCAGAACGCCGCCCGCTTTTACGCCGTCAGCCTGCAGCATTTTTCCGACCATCGGCTGCATAGCCCCGTTCCAGTCATAATGACGTTGACGTGGCGTCGGCTGCGCCGTTTGGTCCTCATGCTCAATCGGACCCGGCTGCTGCGGTATGGTTGGCACCGTTGGCACTGCCGGCACCGGCTGTTGCGGCTGCACAGGCTGTTCCGGCACCGGCTTGACTTCCTCTACCGGTGCGGGCTCTCGTTGCACCACACAGCCAGAGAGAAACATCGCCAGCGCGGCAATCAGTGCGTAGCGATTCATTTTGATCATCAAGATTCACCCCTTACAAATAAAGATAAAGTCTAACCTTGTGCGCCCCCAGAAAATTGGCGCTGCCGTACAGCGTCACCGACGAATGAGCCGGAATAGTCACGCTGCGCGGCGCTTCCAGAGGATGCATTTCCAGTCCTCTGGCGTCATACCAGTAAAACCGATAATGAACGGTGACGGGTTCTTGTCTTTCGTTATAGAGTCGCGAGGATGCCGAGGCCTGAATATCAGACGTGGTTAACGTGGGCTGTTCTGCTGTTATACCTGCCGCCAGAATCGTTGACTCCATCACCAGCGACTGTTCATCACTTACCGGAATTTCTGGGTGTGTTCGACAACCCGCCAGTAGCAGCAAGCTCAGTGAAAGTGCAATGCATCCTCTGATCATGCCTACAGACCTTTATGCGCGAGCATTGGGCCAAGCGCACGGCCACCCAGCAGATGCATATGAATGTGATACACCTCCTGACCCCCGTGGCGGTTGGTGTTCATGATTAAGCGGTACCCATCTGCAGCAATGCCTTCCTGCTCAGCAATTTTCGCTGCAACGGTAATCATGCGGCCCAATGCCTGTTCATGTTCAGCCGTCACATCGTTGACGGTTGGGATCAGGATGTTAGGAATGATCAGAATATGCGTAGGTGCCTGAGGGGAAATATCACGAAACGCAGTGACCAGCTCATCCTGGTATACGATATCCGACGGAATTTCACGACGGATAATTTTGCTGAATATAGTTTCTTCTGCCACGACGTTTTCCTTTTTCATTAACAGCCCAAGCGTTTTGCCATGCTACGCCGGGTAACTCTGCGAGTATAGAGTATGAGCGAGTTACTCACGCTCTTTCAACTTTAACCCTCGATTTTTTAAGCGAAAACCCCAGTCAGTGCTGCTCTTATAACCATTTCCCTGCGCTATTGCTTAAGCATAGTACTGAAATCCTATTTCATTTATGCCCAAAGCGGTTTACACGTCAGGCATCAATGCGTGGCCGTTACCTTCTCGTCAGGGCGTATAACGGCTACATGACGATATCGGCCTCCCCGGCCATCACCAGGCGCAAGAAATCGTCTCGCCGATGGTTTTTAATTTTGGGGTTCCATGCCACACCAATGTTCCAGCGAATTTGTTTTTCAGCGAGCATCAATAGTCTCGCTTCGGCAGGCAAAAAATGCCGGACACTTGTGGGTAAAAAGGCGACTCCGTTCCCCCCGGCAACCAATGCCAATAGCGTAGTCATGTCATTTGTTACAGAGACCGGTTCAGCGCTAAGTTGGATGCTTTGTAGAAAGAGTGAGGTTTGTTCCGCAAGACATGGGCTGGTTGATGGATCCAACTGGAGTAAGGGATATGCCGATAGCGCACTCTGAATAGTCATGCTTTCCATATAACCCTCCATCGGAACAGCAAGAGCCAGCGTTTCCTCATAAAAAATATATGAAGCCAGGCCTTTACTGACCGGCATCCGGACAAAACCGATATGCAAGCGTCCTTCCAACAACATTTTCATCTGAGCGCTGGAGGGAAGATGATTAATAACCACTTCACACTCGGAAAATTGCTGATGGAATTGATTTATCCACTTAGGTACTTGCTGAAAAGAGGAAAGACCAAATCCCATAAATAACTTTTCACGATTTCTGGTATTTATTTCTTTCGCATAGTTTAGAAATTCAATATGGGATTGTAAAAGTTCATTGGCTTTTGAAAAAATCTGTTGACCAAATACTGTCAAACTCGCGCCATGGCGTCCGCGCAAAAAAAGCTCACCACCGGTCAAATGCTCCAGCGTTTGTATCTGCTTTGACAGTGCTGGCTGAGTCAGGAAAAGTTCCTTTGCAGCATTGCTATAACTTCCTTTTATCGCCAACGTAACAAAGGCACGCAGCAATTTCATATCTATTCCTTTCATTTATCGAACCTTGAAAAAAATGGAATTATACAAATACCTATAATAAGCACATGATAGCAAAGCATGGCAATAAATAAACATAACTCTCCATAGAGAAATCGCAAAAAAAAATTACGCCCATTATTTTAATGATAAAAGAATATAAATATGCCAAATGTAGCTGTGTTAACAAATGATCTGCAATATGAATTTACATATAAAATAACCTATTCGACTCAGGAATTAGAACAAAAATTGACTGCATTTAATCAGTTTCTTGACGGCATCAGAAATCAAAACCAGGCAGTCATCCATTTGCAGTTAATAAATGATCCTGCCGATCCCGCAGTACAACGGCGCTATAAAAATCGCGATGCAGGTATTCCCGCCCTCGCAGGACGACCTGAAAACCGAATAATCGACAGTATTTGCGCCCCCTCCGATCTCATCGTAGTAAAAGGCAGAGATAGCGGTTTCTTTAATAATAATCTTGATGAAACACTGCAAAAACTGGGTGTAAAAACGGTCATCGTGACCGGCTTACAAACGCATGTTTGCGTACAAACCACGGCCGCAGATGCATTTTTCCGCGGATACAATGTTTGGGTGCCGGAAGATTGCGTATTTGCCCCTTCTGCCGATGATACCACTCGCGCCTTAGAGTGGCTTGCCAGCTATTGCGCAACCGTTGCCCCCTCGGCTGAGATTTTATCGCTGCTAGCAAAACATGACGATCTTCCTGAGCGCAACGAAAGGAAAACCGCATGAAAAGTCCATTAACACAAGCGATGAAACCAACAGATACCGTCGTTCTGGACCATGGCACGGGCGCTCGCCTGAGCAGGGAACTGGTCGAATTAATTGCGGAAATTTTGGGCGATACTTATCTGGGAACCATGGAAGACAGCGCGTTACTGGAGTTACCGTCCCGACAAATTGCATTTACTACAGATTCTTTTGTTGTCACTCCGCTGATCTTTGGCAATGGGGATATCGGTAAAATTGCCGTATGCGGTACCGTTAACGATCTTGCGGTAAGTGGCGCACGTCCGCTGTATCTGACGCTGAGTCTCATTATTGAAGACGGTATGCCCATATCTGAACTGAGCGCCATTATTGAGTCAGTTCGCGATACAGCCATTGCTGCAGACGTCAAAATTGTTGCCGGAGACACGAAAGTTGTCGGCAAGGGTGAGGCAGATCGCTTGTTCATCAATACAGCAGGCGTCGGCGTTATTGAGCGCGCCCCCGTTTCAATCAAAAACGTGCGCCCAGGACAAAAAATCATCCTCAGTGGTTTTATTGGGAATCACTCCATTCATTTGTTATCTCTGCGTGAAGGTCTGGGGTTTGAACGAAATATTCTCAGCGACTGCGCCCCTCTCAACGCGATGATTCACCAGCTTATCGATGCCGTTCCTGCCGGGAAAATTGCCTCGATGAGAGATGTCACTCGCGGTGGACTTTCCGCGGTACTCCATGAACATGCCCGTGCAGCAAAGCATGAAATGCGCTGCGAACGGCAATCTTTACCCATCCAGCCTGAAACGGCGATGGCGGCAAATATGCTGGGCGTCGATGTCATCAATCTTGCAAACGAGGGATGCCTTTGCCTGTTTGTCGAACCAGACAGCGCAGAAGACGTGCTCAGACTATTAAAGACGCACCCACTTGGCCAAAAAGCCGCCATTATTGGCGAGGTATTAGCAACGCCAGAAGTGAGAGTCAGCATGCTTGAGCAGGATGGAACCGTATCGACAATAGAGGAGCTCTATGGTGCAGAATTGCCACGACTCTGCTGAGCAAGGCGGCGCTCTGGAAACCCGACGTTACCGCATTTGCGGAATTGTCCAGGGAGTCGGGTTTCGTCCTTTCGTCCATCGACTGGCTCGCACCTTTGCCGCGACCGGCTGGGTTCTCAATGATTCCGAAGGCGTGTTACTGGAACTACAGGCTACATCAGACAATATCGCGCAGCTTATTGATGAGCTGGCATCTAACCCGCCGCCAATGGCCCGCATCAATGGTATTGTGGAGGTACCGCGAGAAAATTCGGATCAACGTTACGCAGAGTTTAGTATCCGTAAAAGCCGTCAGCTTGCGAAGATAGATACCATTATCCCGCCAGACTCAAACGTCTGTCAGGATTGTCTGAACGAAATGTTTGATCCGCAGAACCCGCGCTATCGGTACGCTTTTATTAATTGCACAAACTGCGGGCCGCGATATTCAATTATCCAGGCAATGCCCTATGACCGTTCACAAACAACAATGCAAGCCTTTGCAATGTGCCCGGCCTGTCAGCATGAGTATGACGATCTCGATAATCGTCGTTATCACGCGCAACCCAATGCCTGCCCCGCATGCGGACCAAAACTGGATCTGAGGTCGCGTAATGGCGAGACCGTAATAACAGATGATATCGTCAAATTTGCCATAGCAAGACTACACGAAGGGGCGATTATTGCGATTAAAAGCCTTGGCGGTTTTCATCTGGTTGTTGATGCGAGTAATGAAGATGCGGTTTCGCAACTGAGGCAACGCAAACGTAGAGATGCAAAACCTTTTGCCATTATGGTAAGGGACGCGGACAACGCGGCACAAATAGTCCACGTCAACGCTCAGGAAAGAAAACACCTGGAAAGTGTAGAGCGCCCCATCGTACTGCTGCGTAAACGCCGCAGTACGATGCCGGAAATCATCGCACCGCATAATCCGAATATTGGCGTCATGCTGCCATCAACGCCGCTTCAGTATTTAATGCTAGAAGATGCCACAATGCCAGCGCTGGTGATGACCAGCGGCAATCTTTCAGGCCACCCTATCGTATTTGATAATGTGAGTGCAATTGCGCAGTTGGGCGAAATCGCGGACTATTTTATTCTTAACGATCGTGATATTCACACGCGTATCGATGATTCAGTGGTCCGCGTTATGGCTCATCGTAACCACCTTTCATTCCTGCGACGTTCACGAGGTTATGCCCCCTATCCTGTACACCTTCCTTTCAACGTTGATCCGATCATCGCTCTCGGGGCGGAACTGAAAACCACCGTTAGCATTGCTAAAGGTAATAAGGTGTTTATGAGTCAACACATTGGCGATCTCAAAAATGACCTTACGTTTAAATCACACCTTGCGTGCGTCAATCACCTGCAAAAGCTCCTCGATATTGAGCCAACGATTGTGGCCTGTGACCTTCATCCTGCGTTTCGCTCAACGCGCAATGCGCTGGAGCAATCGCAGCTGCGGGTTATTCAGGTACAGCATCATCATGCGCATATGGCTGCGTGTATGGCCGAGAACGGACTCAGAGGAAAAACGATTGGCGTAGTATTCGACGGTACGGGTTACGGCACTGATGGCACAATCTGGGGTGGCGAATTTCTTGTGGGGGATACCAGAAGCGTTGAACGTGCAGCACATCTGCGCCACATCGCTTTACCAGGCGGTGACAGCGCGGTTAAAGAACCCATCCGGATCGCTATTTCGCTATTAACAGAAATTTTCGGCGAGCATATTCCTGAATCCTCAATTCCAGGTCTAAGCACGTTGCCGGCTCAACAGCGTGACGTCTTCGCCAAAATGGCTATGCGCAGGATCAACACGCCTGTAACCAGCAGCATCGGTCGACTTTTCGATGGCATCTCCGCATTAATGGGTATTTGTACGCATATTGAATACGAAGCGCAGGCCGCCATTGAATTAGAAGCGTTGTTGCAATGCGATCTTCATATGGCGCAACCTTTTGCCTTCTCGATTGTGGAATCAGAAGGCCATCTCGAAGTGGATTATCGCCCGTTGGTCCACGAACTGATTTCAGCACTGACAACACGGCCTCTCGATTTACCTGAGTTAAGCCGACGCTTTCATTCGACCATCGTAGAGATTATTACCGCGGTCTGCATCCGTTTGTCTGTGCACGCAAAAACACGGCAAGTGGTATTAAGCGGCGGGGTTTTTTGTAATGAGTTTCTTCTCATCAATGCTCTTGACCGATTACACGCGGCAGGATTTGAAGCTTACTGCCATCAACTTGTACCCACTAATGATGGAGGGATCTCTTTAGGACAAATTGCCGTCGCGTCCAGACTAAGTCAAACGAGTCAAACTAATAATAAGGAAACCGAGTATGCATAATATCACCAACAGAGCTGCCGCCGTGTTATTTGACATGGACGGTGTGCTTATTGATTCAAATGAGGTTATAGAAAGAGCCTGGCGCGAAGCAGCAGATATGTATGGTAAGACAATATCTGAAGACGAGATTATCAAACATATCCACGGGCAACCTGGTCCACATACTATTCGGGCCCTGTTCAGTGACCTACCGCTCGTGGATCAGCAAAAAGTTCAGGCTCATATTATTCATGTCGAAAACACGGCTTCCTACAACCCTATTCCCGGTGTCTCTGAGCTTATCACTGCGCTGGATGCAGCAGGCGTCCGGGTTGGTATTGTAACCAGTGGCTGGCGTGAGAAAATCGACCGTGTGACGGCGATGCTTCAGGTTCAGTCTTGCATTTCCGTTATTGTTGAACGCGATGACGTCTCCCGGGGAAAACCCTTCCCTGACCCGTATCTTCTCGCAGCCGAACGTCTTGATCTTCCTGCGGAGAAAACAATCGTCTTTGAAGATTCTAAAAGTGGCGTAACGTCCGCAGTTGCCGCTGGCGCGTTTTGCGTTGGCATCGGTGGCGTTGAATTGATTCCATGTGGTGCCAGACTTGCTATTCCAGACTTTACCGGTGTTGAGGTCATATCACGACTGGACGGAAACACCGCGATTTCATTTTGTCCGGACCACATTTTGATCATCGATAAAAAAGATATGTCTCAGGCATCAGAGTAGAATTAAAAGGATCACTAATGGAAGTCGCGCAAAAAGGGCGCTGGGCTGTTACAACATTATTTTCAGTGAATGGGTTTGTAACCGGTGCCTGGGCAGTACAAATTGCCCAACTGGTTTCACGCTTTCACATTACTGATAAAGTAATTGGCCACCTGATATTGATTTTCGGGCTTGGCGCATTATTTATGATGCCGATGTCCGGCATGGCCATGGAAAAATACGGCTCACAGCGTGTCGTGCGCATTTTTTCCATTGCGGCATCCGTCGCCCTTATTCCTGTTGGATTCGCACCTGATATCTACTGGTTAGCACCAGTGCTATTTTTGCTGGGTGCTATGATTGGAGCAATGAACGTCGCAATGAACTCGAATGCCGTGGCAGTCGAAAAAGCACTGTCACGCACGGTGTTATCTTCATGCCACTGTTTCTGGAGCATTGGGCTTTTCATTTCAGGTCTTATTGGGGGGTATCTGGTTAAGCAATTCGGCTTTCTCATGCACCTGTTTTTAATTAGTGCTATTTCCTTAGCGATCACGCTGTCGGTATATCCACATATCATCAAAGATAAATCGATAAAAATAAAACGGTTAATCAAAGGAAAGCAGCCACATCGCTCATGCACGATCTACTTTATAGGCGTTATTGCCCTGCTCGCCATGATCCCGGAATGTGCTGTTGTGGACTGGTCGTCACGTTATTTATTGAAAAATCTCAATGCGACTACAGAAACGGCAAGCCTTTCCTTTGCCTGCTTTGCGGGAACAATGGCAATCTTTCGCTTCATGGGAGACTTCATTCGTAACCGCTTTAATGCCATTCTCGTGATGCGCTCATCCAGTCTGTTAGCTGGGATTGGGCTGCTGGCAGCCGCAATGGCTAGTCATCCCTGGCAAGCCACCGTTGCCTTCGCTATTGCCGGTATTGGCATAGCCAATCTGGTACCGATTGCTTTTTCCGCTGCGGGAAACCAGCCTGATATCTCGACCAACACGGGAATGAGCATCGTCACCACGATCGGTTATCTGGGTACGCTACTGGCCCCTGCACCTATAGGCCTGGTGGCTGAAATCACAGGTTTTCCTGCTGTATATACCGGGATGGCCGCCATGTTGGGCATGATTATGCTGCTTGCTCCCCTGATTAGGGTAAAGGCCAGCGTCAAATTTGATGCCAATTTGACGCGTTGAAAACAAAAAGCCTGCTTAGTTTCCTGAGCAGGCTTCTTAAATATGGCTCCTCTGACTGGACTCGAACCAGTGACATACGGATTAACAGTCCGCCGTTCTACCGACTGAACTACAGAGGAATCGTTGTGGAGGCTTATCTTAGCGGCGAAAAAAATTTTGTCAAACCTCATTTCTTCGAATGCGAATCAATTGATGCTTATCTCGACAGTTTGTTGCATTTACAGACATTTTAAATAGAAAAAACTTTGCAGCTTTTATGATTCTCCCTCATCATTTGAAATGAGGTTTCAACTTTCTTCGTTAAGGTCCACTTTGAACGTCTCCGCTGCCTTACGCCAGGTCGCTTCCCGCACGCCCTGGTATGCCAAACGCAAGAGTTATAAGGTTCTCTTTTGGCGCGAAATCACTCCGCTGGCTGTCCCCATTTTCCTGGAAAACACCTGTGTGCTATTGATGGGTGTTCTGAGTACCTTCCTGGTAAGTTGGTTGGGAAAAGAAGCAATGGCCGGTGTCGGACTCGCCGACAGTTTTAATATGGTCATCATGGCATTTTTCGCCGCCATCGATCTGGGTACCACCGTAGTTGTAGCATTTAGCCTCGGGAAACGAGATCGTCGACGGGCCAGAGCCGCAGCCAGACAATCGCTGGTGATCATGACAATTTTTGCTACCGTGCTGGCAGCGGTCATTCACTATTTTGGTCAACAGATTATTGACGTTGTTGCAGGTGAAGCAACGCCAGACGTTAAAGCTTTGGCACTTACCTATCTGGAGCTGACGGTGCTCAGCTACCCGGCGGCAGCCATTGCGCTGATCGGCAGTGGCGCACTACGTGGAGCCGGAAATACTAAAATACCGTTGTTGATAAACGGCGGTATGAACATCCTGAATATCATCATCAGTAGCATCCTGATTTACGGGATCTTTTCCTGGCAAGGTCTGGGATTTGTGGGAGCAGGCCTGGGACTGACCATTTCGCGCTACATCGGGGCGATTGCCATCATCTGGGTACTGATGATTGGTTTTAACCCCGCGCTGCGAATTCCCTTCAAAAGCTATTTTAAGCCACTCAATCTCGCCATTATATGGGAAGTGATGGGGATCGGCATTCCGGCAAGTATCGAGTCGGTGCTGTTCAACGGCGGTAAACTTTTGACGCAGATGTTTGTTTCAGGCATGGGAACCAGCGTTATCGCCGGGAACTTTATTGCATTTTCTATCGCCGCGCTTATCAATTTACCGGGGAATGCTTTAGGTTCCGCGTCGACAATCATTACCGGCAGGCGTCTGGGAAATGGCCAGATTGCCCAGGCTGAAATCCAGCTACGGCATGTGTTCTGGCTGTCGACGATTGGGCTAACGGCAATTGCCTGGCTAACCGCACCTTTCGCCGGGGTGATGGCCTCATTTTATACCCACGATCAGGATGTAAAAGAGGTCATAGTCATCCTGATTTGGCTCAACGCAGCATTTATGCCGATATGGGCAGCCTCCTGGGTGTTACCAGCGGGCTTTAAAGGTGCGCGAGATGCACGTTTTGCTATGTGGGTATCGATGCTGGGCATGTGGGGCTGCCGCGTAGTCGCGGGCTACACTCTGGGTATCGTATTAGGATGGGGAGTTGTCGGCGTTTGGTTAGGTATGTTCTTCGACTGGGCCGTGCGCGCCGCGTTATTTTACTGGCGTATGGTCACAGGCCGCTGGTTGTGGAAATACCCACGCCCCGAACGCGAAAAGTGCATAAAACAACCGGTTGCGTCTGAATAATCGGCGAAATGAGGAATATTTCAGCAAACGATCGCATTTATCCATTCAGGCTTTGACAACGCTGAGCGGCATCGCTAATATTCGCCTCGTTCAAACGATTCCTCTGTAGTTCAGTCGGTAGAACGGCGGACTGTTAATCCGTATGTCACTGGTTCGAGTCCAGTCAGAGGAGCCATATTTAAGAAGCCTGCTCAGGAAACTAAGCAGGCTTTTTGCTTTTCTGCGATCCCATTAGCCAGGTAGAGCGCTTCACTTCACACCCAGGCTTTTCCATACTGGCGACGATAGAAGCCCGTTTCTCACGGGCTTTTATTGTTAAATCTGATAATCAATCACCGATTCATCTGGCTCCATCGCCTGACGCTTAATTTCATCGACGGATAACCCTGCGTTGCATAGCTCGATGAATCGCCAGACGTAGTTGCGCTGCAGTTGTCCGCGTTTAAGCCCTAGCCAAACGGTATTTGCATCAAACAAATGCCGGGTATCCAGACGGGTTAACGTCCCCTCTTCCTGCTCGCCGCTGGATTGCTCTGCCACCAGCCCAATCCCCAATCCCAGTGACACGTAAGTTTTAATCACATCCGAGTCCTGGGCACTGAGAATAATATCAGGTATCAGCCCCTTGCGAGCAAACGCCTCATCGATGCGGGAACGCCCTGTAATCCCCTGACGATAGGTAATTAACGGCCAGTGAGCGATGGACTCCAGCGTTAGCGGAGAAGCCTTCACTAATGGATGGTCCTGAGGAACAAGCAGGCTGTGGTGCCAACGAAACCAGGGAAAAGCCACCAACAATGGATCGCTGCTCAGCCGCTCACTGGCAATTCCGATATCTGCCCCGCCATTTTGTAGCAGGACATCAATCTCCTGTGGTGTGCCCTGAATAAGTTCCAGACGCACCTCAGGGAACAGCTCACGAAAGGCTTTTATCACCGCAGGCAAGCTATAGCGTGCCTGCGTATGCGTGGTGGCAATCGTCAAAACGCCGGACGTATCATTGGTAAACAGATCCGCCAGTCGACGAACATTGCTGGCCTCATTCAGAATACGTTCGGCAATGATCAGCAAGGCTTTACCCGGTTCAGTCATGCCCAACAGGCGTTTACCGCGACGGATAAAAATTTCGATGCCAAGTTCATCTTCAAGTTCACGAATGTGTCGGCTGACGCCCGACTGCGAGGTGTACAGTATATTCGCGACCTCCGTCAGGTTGTAATCCTGACGGGCCGCCTCGCGGATTATTTTGAGTTGCTGGAAATTCACGTTTCACTCCGGGCACATCAGACATTACGCTATTGTTAAAGTCTGATGCCCGGCATAACAAATAATAAAAACCTGCATCTTATTCCTCGCGGGAATAAGGTTTAGCTGACCAGCTGCAGTTCGCGATTTTCCAGCGCCGGACGGCTAACCAGCGATAGCAGGATCTCCTTCACTGCCTGCGCCTGGGGCGATAAGCTCCCTCTGGCTGATACGTTCAACGATAATGGCAGATTCATCGATGGGGTTGTGATGCGCGCCATCCAGCCGTTCGCTGCATTGCATAATGAACGGGCGGCCGACTCGGGCAACACTGTGACGCCCATACCACTGGCAATGGCGGCCGTCAGGGTGGAGATAGACTCAATTTCGCCAATCACTTTAGCCGTTAAGCGACGTAGCGAAAAAGCTTCATCCACGCGCAGGCGAACCGCGCTGTAATCCCGTGGCAAGAACAAATTCATCTGCGCCACCGCGGCTAAATCGACGCTTTGCCCCGGGCACTCACGCGTGCCGACCAGATACAGATCCTCTTTAAGCAACGGTTGACTGCTGATGCCCGCTACGGGTGAACGCTCATAGAGCACTGCCATATCTAATTGCCCGCTGAGCAGCTTGTCATTCAGCACTGCCCCACTGTTTTCATGCAGATAGACCTGCACATCGGGCAGTTCGGCACGTAGCGTCTGTAATAACGGCATGGTAATGGATGACGCTGCTGTCCCCGGCGCAAGGCCGATAGAGACCTGGCCTGTCAAGGTCTGTCCCACGTTATTAACCGCAAGTTGCGCCTGTTCACACTGACGTAAAATCGTCCGGGCGTGGGTATATAACACTTTTCCTGCTTCCGTCGGCGTGACGCCACGCTTGGTACGAATCAGCAATTGCTGATCAAGCTCACCTTCCAGCGTTGCGACCTGCTGGCTCAGCGCGGGTTGCGCAATGTGCAATACTTCCGCTGCCTGGGTCAGGCTACCAATATCGACGATTTTCACGAAATATTTCAGTCGTCTGAAGTTCATTTTGCCTCCTGTCGGAATACCAGAACCCGTGCTGGCAGTCATTGAATTCAGGATTGCAAGATGCTTGCCACTTTCGTCTAAAACGGTGTTTTATGGTTAAAGCCGCACAAAGTCAGGAGTAAAAGCGAAGGAAGATCATTCTGCACACCGAAATATCTCATTCAGGCTGCCCTGGAAGAGGTAGACACGCACCAGAATGGGGCAAAAGCATAAAAAGACGGAAAGATCGCCGCTTTGCTGATTTTGTCAGCAAACGAACACACAAATGTATTTACCCCTTTGACAAGCCTCACCACCCTCGCTAATATGCGCCTCGTTCAAACGATTCCTCTGTAGTTCAGTCGGTAGAACGGCGGACTGTTAATCCGTATGTCACTGGTTCGAGTCCAGTCAGAGGAGCCATATTTAAGAAGCCTGCTCAGGAAACTAAGCAGGCTTTTTGCTTTTATGCTATTGCTCATTGCGCATATCAAAGCCACAGCTCAGTCTGGCCAACACTTCATTCATAATGACCGCAGGTATTTGTTCCAGGCGCTTGCCGTTCCGAGGTTCCATATCAATAGTTCTGGACTGATCACGGCGAATAACGCCCGTCGTTTTAGTGCCCGCATCATCCAGTTAAACGCTAAAACCAGCAGCACGAGCAAAGTTTCCGTCACCTGTGACAGGAACAACAACAAATTGAGGTGTCCGATTCTCGCTCACAGCAGACTTTAAACTCACCCAGTACGTCCGATCTGTGCCAGGAGCGGACGTTGTTTTTGATAGCTATTAAGCTATGAATCACTGTTAATCTGTAAATGATAAAATTTTTTATATTGCATCTTACTATTTCCTATATCTGATTGATAATAATATAAATTAAAGAATAATTTTTGCCAGGGCAAAACCGATTGGGACTGCAACTAATATAGAGATACAGCCTGGTAAAAAGAATGGATGATTAATTATCTTAGAACCATTCCACCGTTTACTTAAAAATGAGCCAGTATCATCAGTTGCAATTGCAAATGCAGTTGTTGGGTAAATGTTAGTGAGATAGAGTGCACTAACAGCGACGAAGCTGGCTAAAATAGCATCAGCGCTAATACCAATAGAGGCGGCAATAGGCATCAATAAAGCACATGTTGCGCCCTGACTGAATAACATTGCGCTGGTACAGAAAAAAACTACCGCCAGTAGCCCCGGATACATACGTAACATATCACTGGCTTGTATTTTTATCTCATCGATATGTGCGCCAATAAGCGTACTGCTTAACCACACAATACCTAACACCACAACCAGTGATTCAGCACCAGATTTAAATATAGGTGTATTCTTCAGTTCTTTCATATCAAGTTTACAGATAAAGACAATTAATGTAGAAACAACAAACATGGTGATGATTATTAGATCACGAGAATTAATCGCATGCCCAATAACCGATTTAAACAGTAACATACAAACTACAAATATAACACCAACCAAAAAAATGATTACCGAAGATTTAGCCCCTGAGGGAACTCCGTTGTTGATATGCTTATTTATAATAATTTTGTTTTCTTGCATAACTTTTTTACAAATGGGGTCATCAGCCAAATTTTCACCTTGTCTGCTGGCGATAAAAGCTGCAACCAGCATAGCAAAAAAAGCTGTGGGAAAAACAATCAACATAGCATCACCAAAACTGACTCCCATTACCTCAACAGTACCATACATAATTGCTGTAGCTGCAGAGATTGGTGAGGCTGTAATTCCTAACTGCGAAGCAACAACAGCTGAACTTAATGGTTGGCTGGGCCTAATACCGTTATCTTTTGCAACTTCCTGAATCACATTCATGACTGACATAGCGGTATATCCCGTACCGGAAAGTACCGTCAGGAAAAAGGTCACTGTTGGCGCAAGAATATTAAGATAACCTGGATTATTACGTAATAATTTCTCTGTCAGAGTTACTAAATAATCCATTCCGCCAGCCTGTTGCATTGCAGAGAGCGCTACAATGGTGGACAGAATAATGAGCATGACGTCGACAGGCGGAGTCCCTACCGGAACATCAAAAATAAAAACTGAAATTGCTAATCCAACCCCACCAGCAAACCCTACTCCAATTCCCCCCCAACGGGCGGCAACCATGATAGTCCCCAGCAATAAAACGACATGAAACATTACCATATAATTATCCCGTTTTTATATTTATTTCACGCGAAGTGGATGCCAAGGTAATGAATTTTTACATTCATTACCTCAAGTCAAAACTAATTATTTATTAAATCGGGTTACTACAAAATATTCATTTCTTTTTGATACCGCTTAATCACTGCTGTACTTTTTTGTGGGTCAGTCATATTCATTGGATCAAGCAAGTAATCTGCCTGTTCTGGTGTTAACAGATTTTCTGCTAACACGACCTGCTTTACACTGGTCTGCTGCTGAAATGCAGCTTTGGCGATCCTAGATCCTACCTGATAGCCAAATAATGTGGAGATGATAGTCGCAAGCGCTGTACTTTCCTCTGCATAACGGGCGCTCACTTTTTCGTTGATCGCAATATCCTTCAGGCACTTATCAATAAATAACGGTATCCCTTTACTTAATAATGAGCAGGATTCAAAGAGAACTTTTAACAACACAGGTTCCCACACGTTCAGATCAAGCTCACCGCCCTCCACAGCCATCGTCACAGTTACGTCATTACCAATCACCTGATACGCAATTTGATTTATCAATTCAGGTATTACAGGATTAATTTTTCCCGGCATAATTGAAGAGCCCGGTTGGACAGCAGGGACAATAATTTCATTAAACCCCGCTCTTGGTCCTGAACCTTGTATACGAAAATCGGTAGCCATTTTGGAGAGAAACGCAGCTATTTTTTTTAGCTGTGCGGAAAATTCAATATAAAAATCACCGTGCTGAAGACCGTCAAAGAAATCCGATTCTGGCGTGTATTTATCGCCAGTAATGATTTCCAGCCACTGATAAACTGCCGGGATATATCCTTCGTGAGTGGACAGGCCTGTGCCTAAAGCTGTCGCGCCCAATGGTAAAAACAAAGCTTCTTCGCTTACTTCAGCCATTTTTGCTCTAAGTTTGCTGACCTGCGTGCGATAAGCGCCAAACTGCTGGCCAAACGTCATCGGCACTGCATCTTGTAAGCAGGTTCTCCCTAACTTCACCTTGTCAGAAAACAGAAAACTTTTTTCTGACAGTACCGCTTCAAGTTCTTCTAATTGAATTAACAATTGATTAATATTCATACGGCTGGTCATTTTCATCGCCGCAGGGATGACGTCATTCGTTGACTGCCCCATGTTAACGTGGGTATTTGGGTGAATCTCATCATATCCGCGTTTGCCAGTGATTAGCTCATTGGCCCGGTTTGCGACTACTTCATTCATGTTCATATTGGTTGAAGTGCCGCCTCCCCCCTGAAAAATATCAATAGGAAAATGGGCATCAAAATCACCGGCCATTACCTCTTTCAACGCAATAACGATGGCTGACGCTTTCTTTTCATCCAGCGCACCAATTTGTCTGTTAGCCTCTGCTGCCGCTTGCTTGATTGAGGCGATAGACCATAAAAAGTGTGGAATTTCTCCAGCTGTTTTTCCTGACACGGAGAAATTCAGCACCGCACGTTGTGTTTGAATACCATAATAGGCCTCATCTGGCACCATTAAAGTTCCTAATAGATCTTTTTCTTCACGCATATCCGTTTCTCTTGTGTATTAAGGTTGCCTATACATTAATTTAGCGATGTAACAGATAGTTTGAAGTAGCTCAAAGAAAAAATACCATTTAAAAGTTAAATAGATACTATTAAAAAATGTAATACTAAGGGGCAAAATGAAGGATATTAACTTTGATTTTAAGCAATTGCAGGCATTTTTAGCCGTGATAGACACTGGATCATTTACAGCCGCAGCAAGGAAACTGAATGTGACTCAGTCATCAATTTCGCAGCAGGTTGCAAACCTGGAGCTAGGATTAAATACTGCTCTAGTCAACCGTTCACAGCGACCAATCCAGATGACGATAGCCGGACAAGCACTCTATCCGTTAGGAAAAAAAATTATTGATAACGGCGTCCACCTGCAAGAACGTATCAATGCAATAAGCGACGGACATATTTCAAATCTGAAAATTGGGTTTGTGGATTCAATTAGCAAAACCGTTGGACTGGATATCCTGAAATTCCTGCAACCACAGGTGAAGCATATTTTTCAGGTGACTGGCACAGCATCCGGATTACTCCAGGCACTTAATAATGGGAATATTAATCTTGCTGTAACCATGCTGTATACTGAAATGCCACCCAATGTTAGAATGTACCCTTTGATTGAGGAAGAGTTTCTATGTATTTGCCCCAAAGCATGGCCGGAAACAGAGCTGGAAGAATTATGTAAACAGCGGAACTACATTGCTTATACCCAAAATACGCCAACGGGAATCCAGACACTTAACTGGCTGAAATGGCAAAACTTTTCCCCCACCATTCAGTTTGAAATGGACAATGCTGATGAAATATTGAAACTAATATCCTGTGGTTACGGGTGGACGTTAACGACACCGTTGTTCATTACTACTATTCCTGCTTTTTCTAACTCGCTGAAGATTATCCAGATCAAAAAGCGTAAAGAGCATCGCAAAATTGTTCTGCTGTGCAAGAATGATGAGTTCTCAGTTTTTTATAAAAATATGGCGTTTGAGATTCGTTCGATATTGGAAACGAAACTGGAGCAGGAGTTTTACAACCAACTGGATTTGGATGATAATTTGCCATCATAGATATGCACACGAACATAACAGATCTCAAATCCAATGTCCGCTCCTCGCTCACAGCGGACCTTCACCTCAGTGACCTAGTCCGCTTCGTGCCAGGAGCGGAAGTTTGCAACATGGTTTGTGCCCATTGAGTAGAGGAATTTCGTGCATATTTAAGCTGAATACTGGGTGTTACAAACACCCTCGCTGTGATTTTCTCAGATGAGGATATAAGTGGTTTAAATGCAAAATCCCTAGCCCTTGAATGTCATTAACGATCTATTTGTAATAAAGAAGTGGTATATTCCTTAAAGCTTGAAATTATTTTATTAATTTCGATTTTTTCTATAGTTATATCTTCTATAACAGGGTGCTTTATATCTTGCCAAACGCGTCTCTCACCATGTGAGACTAATTCAGATACCTTACCACCTAAGATTCTAACGAAATTTTTGTTCGAAACGGCAAAAAAACATGCTCCAGATTCTAAAATGATCGTGGGTGAAGCATTGAACTTACAAATTCCATCAGGATATTCATCCTCTGACGTGGGCTGTGGGTAAGCCATTTTATACAGATATTCAAAAGCTTTATCCGTAGATGCATTAAATATTTCATCATCACATGGCATAGCTATAAGAGCATTTTCAGAATCAATAACATCATCATAATCAACGAATAAGGTCGATGTGCGGATATCATTAGGATACATACTCCCGTTCAAAAAGAAATAAAAAAACCCATTCTTTATAGAATCGCCCCACTGCGGAACGTATTCAATCCAGATTGCAAAGCGATAGGGATCACCAAAAATCATAATATTCCTTTACCGAATAGTTGATCGATTTAGAGAAGTTCTGTTCGAAGCACATCAATGCTCTTAAGAATTTATGGTCTTTTTATATAGTAACCACTCATCCCAGGCATTTTTCGCATCAATATCGGGATAGCCTCGGCTTTCGATCATGTCCTTGGCAATCTCAGCAGGTAACTCAATAGCAGTAGCATCATCACGGATTGACTCAACATCCTCTCGTGTCAATTCTCGTCCGAAGTCCTTCTCTTTGGCTTCAAGCAGCACAACAAGGGCAGGAATAAACACAATAGCCATGATTTGCAATACTCCGTAAATGATTAAATTTAATTCATTTTGGCATAGATATCATGTCAATACATACCTTATAGCCACTGCATAACTGGAAAAATTTTATGTTTGAGTTCGTTCGTGAGGTGTAAACGTCCGCTCCTCGCTCACAGCGGACTTTTCTATCGCCGCTGATGTATTAATCAATGGAGAGCAGGCCATATTTATAATATAAATTGACGGGTACGCTGAATTTTACAGGAACATCTCCGATGAATATTGCCGCCTCAATTGCCCTTTTGGGCGCCTGCCCATTTGTGAGTCTGGCGGCAGTACCAGTGACCTTTTCCGAAACTGTCCTGGATGCCGCTGGACCAAAAGGGCCTTTAAAAGGCACATTACTCACCCCGAATTCAAAACCAACAGCCGTTGTTCTTATCGTTCCTGGCTCCGGGCCGACCGATCGGGATGGAAACAACCCGCTTGGAGTGAATGCATCGCCTTACCGACTTCTTGCTGAAGGCCTGGCGGCTAAAGGCTTTGCGACGCTTCGTATCGACAAACGTGGAATGTTCGCTAGCGCAATGGCCGTAGAGGATGCCAACGCGGTGACGATTGCTAACTATGTTGACGACGTTCGATCCTGGGTAGACGTGCTTAGACGTCACATGCACACTCCCTGTATTTGGGTTTTAGGACACAGCGAAGGGGGCGTAGTCGCACTTGCCTCGGCTCAAGAAGAGGATGTGTGCGGCGTGGTTCTTATCGCAACGCCCGGGAGACCGATGGGCGAGGTGTTGAGGGGGCAACTTAACGCTAATCCGGAAAACGAAATGCTATTAAAGCAGGCACTGCCGATAATTGATGCCCTGGAGAATCGGCGGCGAGTCGATATTACGAATATGCACCCAGCACTACAAAGTCTCTTTAATCCTGCGGTTCAGGGGTTTTTGATCAATGCGTTTTCATATAATCCGGGTCATCTCATTTCGAGTATCTCCAAACCCGTGTTAGTGCTACAAGGGCAACGCGACCTCCAGGTGGAAGAAACGGATGCAAGACTGCTTAAGGCCGCGAATCCTCAAGCGTCCCTGGTTGTACTGCCCAATATGAACCATGTTATGAAAGAGGTGACTTCGGACGATCGCAAAGCGAATATCGCAACATACGCTGAACCCGCGCTCCCCTTAGCTCCCGGTTTAATCGACTCGATTGAGCATTTCCTGATCCGCAACTCACCTTTTCCCGAAAAGTAACAGCTGCTCCACGCTCACAGCAGGCATGGTCAGATGTCATTCCAACCGTCACATGCCTTAAGCAGACTCCCTCTTCCCCTTCCGATATCCACCTCAGAACATTTTTATAAATAACAACGCATTAAGAAGTTCAACGTAATACAATTATATTTCCAATTGTAATGATAACCATTCTCATATTACTATAATCGCGTGATAATTAACTTTTGATACATTCCGCATGTCTGACCACGCCACTACCACTGCTTCCTTTACGCTCGAGTCGCTTTATGGCGCACATCACGGCTGGCTGAAAAGCTGGCTGACGCGCAAACTCCAGTCCGCCTTTGATGCAGATGACATTGCCCAGGACACTTTTCTACGGGTAATGGGCAGCGGGCCGCTCTCGACGATCCGCGATCCGCGTTCCTTTCTGTGCACTCTCGCCAAACGGGTGATGGTCGACCTGTTTCGCCGAAACGCGCTGGAAAAAGCCTATCTGGAGATGCTGGCGCTTATGCCGGAAAATCTCGCGCCTTCGCCCGAGGAACGCGAGAGTCAGCTCGAAACCCTGCAACTCATCGACAGCATGCTTGACGGGCTGAGCGGAAAAACACGCGAAGCGTTTCTCCTTTCGCAGCTGGATGGTCTGACCTACAGCGAAATAGCGCTAAAGCTCGGTGTTTCGGTCAGTTCAGTGAAAAAATATATGGCAAAGGCTATCGAACATTGTCTGCTGTTTCGTCTGGAGCACGGTCTGTGAACGCTTCTATCACCGATTCTCGCCGTCAGGCTTTGCGCTCGGCATCACACTGGTATGCTGTATTGAGCGGCGAGCGTGTCAGCCCACAGCAGGAAGCACGCTGGCAACAATGGTATGAAGAGGACAAAGATCATCAGTGGGCCTGGCAACAGGTTGAAAACCTGCGCAGCCAGCTCAGCAGCGTTCCGGGCGATATCGCCAGCCGGGCGCTGCACGATACGCGTCTTACCCGTCGTCATGTCATGAAAGGGCTACTGCTGCTGCTCGGCGTGGGCGGCGGCTGGCAGCTCTGGCAATCTGAAGCCGGAGAAGGTCTGCGCGCAGACTACCGCACCGCCAAAGGGGCTGTCAGCCATCAGCGGCTGGACGATGGCTCGCTGCTGACGCTCAACACGCAAAGCGCCGCGGACGTTCGTTTTGATACGCGTCAACGCGCTGTCCATCTCTGGTACGGCGAAATTGCTATTACTACCGCAAAAGACGCGCAGCAGAGACCTTTCCACGTTGTGACCCGCCAGGGCCTGCTCACCGCGTTAGGCACAGAATTTACCGTCTACCAGCAGGACAACGTAACACGCGTTACCGTTCAACAACACGCGGTTGAAGTCTTACTGGCAAACCGTCCGCAGGAAAAACGCATCGTCAGCGCTGGCGAGAGCCTGCAGTTTAGCGCGTCTGAATTTAGTGCAATTACCTCAGCGGATGATGAAAGCGCCGCCTGGACGCAGGGCATTCTGAGCTTTAGCGATAAACCTCTGGGTGAAGTGATTGCCACGCTGAGCCGTTATCGCAACGGCGTGCTGCGTTGCGATCCGGCGGTGGCCGGGCTGCGCCTGAGTGGCACTTTCCCGCTGAAAAATACCGATGCGATTCTGGATATTATTGCCCAGACACTTCCAGTGAAAATTCAGACTATTACGCGATACTGGGTCAATATTTTGGCACTGTAAGAAAAATAATTCTCATTTTCATTGTCCTTTTTCCCCTTCTCATTCGACTCATAGCTGAACACAACAAAAATGATGATGGAGAAGGTATGACGCCTTTACGCGTTTTTAGCAAAACAACACCTTTGGTTAACGCCATTCGCCTGAGCCTGCTGCCGCTGGCTGGGCTCTCGTTATCCGCTTTCGCAGCGCAGATTGATATTGCACCAGGCTCACTCGATAAAGCGCTAAACCAATATGCCGCACGCAGCGGAATTACCCTGTCTGTTGACGCCAGCCTGACGCGCGGCAAACAGAGTAACGGTCTTCACGGTGACTACGATGTTGAGAGTGGTTTGCAGCAGCTGCTGAACGGTAGCGGCCTGCAGGTGAAACCACTAGGTAATAACAGCTGGACACTGGAGCACGCACCAACACCGCAAGAAGATTCCCTGACCGTGGTGGGCGACTGGCTGGGCGATGCGCGCGAAAACGACGTATTCGAACATGCCGGCGCGCGTGACGTTATCCGCCGTGAAGATTTCGCCAAAACCGGCGCGACGACCATGCGCGAGGTGCTGAACCGCATTCCTGGCGTTACCGCCCCAGAAAACAACGGTACCGGTAGCCACGATCTGGCGATGAACTTTGGTATTCGCGGCCTGAACCCGCGCCTGGCCAGCCGTTCAACGGTACTGATGGACGGTATTCCGGTGCCGTTTGCCCCTTACGGCCAGCCGCAGCTTTCCCTGGCACCTGTTTCGCTCGGAAATATGGACGCCATCGATGTGGTGCGCGGCGGCGGTGCTGTGCGTTACGGGCCGCAGAGCGTGGGCGGCGTGGTGAACTTTGTCACCCGCGCCATTCCGCAAGACTTCGGGATCGAAGCCGGCATGGAAGGCCAGCTCAGCCCAACGTCCTCACAAAATAATCCCAAAGAGACGCACAACCTGATGGTGGGCGGCACGGCGGATAACGGTTTTGGTACCGCCCTGCTTTACTCCGGCACGCGCGGCAGCGACTGGCGCGAGCACAGCGCGACGCGCATCGACGACCTGATGCTGAAAAGCAAATATGCGCCGAACGACGTGCACACCTTCAACAGCCTGCTGCAATACTACGACGGAGAAGCCGACATGCCCGGCGGCCTGTCGCGCGCGGATTACAACGCCGACCGCTGGCAGTCCACGCGCCCTTACGATCGCTTCTGGGGGCGCCGCAAACTGGCAAGCCTCGGCTATCAGTTCCAGCCGGACAGCCAGCATAAATTCAATATTCAGGGCTTCTACACCGAAACCCTGCGTAGCGGCTACCTGGAACAGGGCAAACGCATCACCCTTTCACCGCGTAACTACTGGGTACGCGGCATTGAACCGCGCTACAGCCAGAGCTTTATGCTTGGCTCTTCCGCGCACGAAGTCGGAGTGGGATATCGCTATGTGAGCGAGTCGACGCATGAAATGCGTTATTACACCGCCACCAGCAGCGGGCAGTTGCCGTCCAACTCCAGCCCTTACGATCGCGACACCCGTTCCGGTACCGAAGCGCACGCCTGGTATCTGGATGACAAAATCGACGTAGGCAACTGGACGATCACACCGGGTATGCGCTTTGAACATATCGAGTCATACCAGAACAACGCCATCAAAGGCACGCATGAGGAAGTGAGCTACAACGCCCCACTTCCGGCGCTAAACGTGCTCTATCACCTGACTGACAGCTGGAATCTTTATGCAAACACTGAAGGCTCATTCGGCACCGTACAGTACAGCCAAATTGGCAAGGCTGTGCAAAGCGGCAATGTGGAACCGGAAAAAGCGCGAACCTGGGAGCTCGGAACCCGATACGACGGTGGCGCGCTGACCGCGGAAATGGGGCTGTTCCTGATTAACTTTAATAATCAGTACGACTCCAACCAGACCAACGACACTGTAACCGCACGGGGTAAAACGCGCCATACCGGGCTGGAAACCCAGGCCCGCTATGACCTCGGCACGCTGACGCCAACGCTCGACAACGTTTCGGTCTACGCAAGCTATGCGTATGTGAACGCCGAGATCCGCGAGAAAGGCGACACCTACGGCAACCAGGTGCCGTTCTCGCCGAAACACAAAGGCACATTGGGCGTGGACTATAAACCGGGTAGCTGGACCTTCAACCTGAACAGCGATTTCCAGTCCAGCCAGTTTGCGGATAACGCCAACACCGTGAAAGAGAGCGCCGACGGCAGCACCGGCCGCATCCCGGGCTTCATGCTCTGGGGCGCACGTGTAGCCTATGATTTTGGTCCGCAGATGGCAGACCTGAACCTGGCGTTCGGCGTGAAGAATATCTTCGACCAGGCGTATTTCACCCGCTCTTACGACGACAACAACAAAGGCATCTACGCAGGCCAGCCGCGCACGCTGTATATGCAGGGGTCGTTGAAGTTCTAATTCACACCGATTTCGTAGGCCGGGTAAGCGCAGCGCCACCCGGCTTTCAGGAGCACCGATGTTCACATTTATCCGCACACTTTTCGCCGCTCTGCTGCTGGTCACCAGCCACGCTTTTGCCGCCACAGTTCAGGACGAACATGGCACCTTTACGCTTGATAAAACGCCACAGCGGATAGTGGTACTGGAGCTGTCGTTCGCGGACGCGCTTGCTGCCGTCGATGTTAGTCCGATCGGCATTGCCGACGATAACGATGCCACGCGCATTCTTCCCGAAGTTCGCGCCCATCTGAAACCCTGGCAGTCTGTCGGCACGCGTGCGCAGCCGAGTTTAGAAGCCATCAGCGCGCTGAAACCGGACCTGATCATTGCCGACAGCAGCCGTCATGCGGGTATTTTCAGCGCCTTACAGCAAATTGCACCGGTGCTGCTGCTGAAATCTCGCAATGAAACCTACGCTGAAAATCTTCAGTCTGCGGCCATCATCGGCGAGATTGTGGGCAAAAAGGCACAGATGCAGTCACGCCTGGCGAAACACAAACAACAGATGTCAGCGTGGGCCAGCCAGTTGCCAAAAGGCACGCAGGTGTTGTTTGGTACGTCCCGGGAGCAGCAGTTCAACCTGCACACGCAGGAGACCTGGACCGGGGGCGTCCTGACCTCTCTGGGGCTGAAGGTACCTGCGGCGATGGCGGGTGCGTCTATGCCGTCCATCGGCCTGGAGCAGTTGCTGGCGCTTAATCCTACATGGCTGCTGGTCGCACATTATCGCGAAGAGAGCATCGTCAAACGCTGGCAGCAAGACCCGCTGTGGCAGATGTTAACGGCTGCGCAAAAACAGCAGACGGCGTCGGTCGACAGTAACGCCTGGGCGCGGATGCGCGGCATTTTTGCGGCCGAACGTATTGCCAGCGACACGGTAAAAATCTTTCATCACCAGCCTTTATCCGATGTGAAATGACAGTTCTCAGACATCCGGCACTGCAATGGGGGCTGCCCCTTGCCGCGCTTATCGCAATTTTCTGGCTGAGTCTGTTTTGCTACTCGGCCATTCCTGTTTCTGGCGTTGATGCTATTCGCGCCCTGCTGCCGGGCCATACGCCGACGCTTGCACAAGCGCTGGTGCAAAACCTTCGTTTGCCGCGAAGCCTGGTCGCCATTCTGATCGGCGCAAGCCTGGCTCTCGCGGGAACGCTGCTGCAGACCCTGACGCATAATTCAATGGCCTCCCCTTCACTGCTCGGCATTAACAGCGGCGCGGCGCTGGCTATGGCACTGACCAGCGCGCTCAGCCCCGTGCCCGTTTCGGGTTACTCCATCTCCTTTATCGCCGCCTGTGGCGGCGGCGTAAGCTGGCTGCTGGTGATGACCGCAGGCGGCGGATTTCGCCACACCCAGGACAGAAACAAACTGATCCTCGCGGGCATCGCGTTCTCGGCGTTTTGCATGGCCCTGACCCGCATCACCCTGCTGCTAACGGAAGATCACGCTTACGGCATTTTATACTGGCTCGCGGGAGGCGTATCCCACGCACGCTGGCAGGAGTTCTGGCAGCTTTTCCCGGTGGTGGCAGTTGCTATACCGGTGGTGTTGCTGCTGGCCAATCAACTGAATCTGCTTAACGTCAGCGACAGCACCGCCCGCACGCTGGGGGTGAATCTGCCGAAGCTGCGTTTAATCATCAACATTCTGGTGCTGCTTCTGGTCGGTACCTGCGTCAGCGTGGCCGGCCCGGTGGCTTTTATCGGTCTGTTGATGCCGCATCTGGCTCGCTTCTGGGTAGGATTCGACCAGCGCAAGTTCCTGCCGATGAGCATACTGATGGGCGCCACGCTGATGCTAGTGGCGGATGTTCTGGCCCGCGCGCTGGCCTTCCCTGGCGAATTACCCGCGGGGGCTGTGGTGGCTCTGATTGGTGCGCCCTGCTTTGTCTGGCTGGTCAGGAGGCGTGGTTGAAAATTGTGTTAGTCATTTTTATCGCCCTCGCACTGGCAGGATTTTCGCTGTTGTCTCTACAAATGGGGGTGATCGCCGTTCCCTGGCGCGCCCTGCTGACCGACTGGCAGGCCGGGCGTGAGTATCATTACGTGTTAACGGCGTACCGCCTGCCGCGACTGCTGCTGGCGCTGTTTGTCGGTGCAGCCCTCGCGGTTGCAGGCGTTCTGGTACAAGGGATCGTGCGTAACCCTCTGGCGTCGCCGGATATTCTCGGCGTAAACCATGCCGCCAGCCTTGCCTCTGTGGGCGCACTGCTTCTCGTACCGTCACTGCCGGTGATTGCTCTGCCGCTGCTGGCCTTTGCCGGTGGCATGGTGGGCCTGATCCTGCTGAGAATGCTGGCGAACACCAGCCAGCCGATGAAGCTGGCACTCACGGGTATCGCGCTGTCTGCCTGCTGGGCCAGCCTGACGGACTGGCTGATGCTTTCGCGTCCGCAGGATGTGAACAGCGCTCTGCTGTGGCTAACCGGCAGCTTATGGGGCCGTGACTGGAGCTTTGTGAAGATTGCCGTCCCGCTGCTGATGTTGTTTCTGCCGCTGAGCCTGGTTTTTTGCCGCGATCTCGACCTTCTGGCACTGGGCGATGCGCGCGCCACCACGCTCGGTGTGTCGGTGCCGCGTATCCGGTTCCTGGCTTTGCTACTGGCCGTCGCCATGACATCTACCGGCGTGGCCGTCTGCGGCCCGATTAGCTTTATTGGTCTTGTGGTGCCGCATATGGTGCGCAGTATTACCGGTGGGCGTCACCGCTGGCTGCTGCCCATATCGGCCATGACAGGTGCGTTGCTGCTGGTGGTTGCCGACCTGCTGGCGCGAATTACTCATCCCCCGCTGGAGCTTCCGGCTGGCGTACTGACCGCCATTATCGGTGCACCGTGGTTTGTCTGGCTGCTTGTGAGAATGCGATAAATGACATTACGAACTGAAAATCTGACGGTCTGTTACGGTACAAACAAGATCCTTGATGGCGTTTCACTCGCCCTACCAGCGGGGAAGACAACCGCCCTGCTCGGCCCTAACGGCTGCGGGAAATCGACGTTGCTAAACTGTTTTTCACGGCTGTTAGCGCCGCAATCCGGTGGCGTATTTCTCGGCGATAATGCCATCAACACGCTCTCATCACGCCAGCTAGCCCGCAGGCTGGCGCTGCTGCCCCAGCACCATTTAACGCCAGAGGGGATCACCGTCCAGGAGCTTGTTTCGTACGGTCGCAACCCGTGGTTGTCACTCTGGGGGCGTCTCTCCGTTGAAGACAATGCGCGGGTCCAAGATGCTATGCACCAGACCCGGATCCAACATCTTGCCGACCGACGATTAACCGATCTTTCCGGCGGTCAGCGCCAGCGCGCCTTTCTGGCGATGGTCCTGGCCCAGAATACACCCGTCATACTACTCGATGAGCCAACCACCTATCTCGATATCAATCACCAGGTGGAACTGATGCGGTTAATGGGCGAACTCCGAGCTCAGGGGAAAACGGTGGTCGCAGTGCTGCACGACCTTAATCAGGCCAGCCGGTACTGCGATCATCTGGTGGTAATGGCGAACGGACATATTATGGCGCAAGGCACACCAGAAGCGGTGATGAACCCTGGATTGCTGAGAACCGTATTCAATGTGGATACGGAAATACACCCCGAACCAGTATCTGGTAGGCCGATGTGTGTAGTGAGGTAAATGACACAAGCTGTAATGGTACCATGGTCTCAACAGGTCGCCTGTCATATCACTTGCGCTGTGATGACTTCACCCTGCCCAGGTAACATTTCAACTGTTCTGAGCTGAATAATATTGCAGCGTTCTGTCATCAATCATCATGCGTTTAGGACCAGTCAAAACCATGTTAATCATCGGTTCATAAATTGCAGACAGGCGGTGTTCAGGGATTACCCTCAACACCATAGCAACCCGTGAAATGCAGGTTTCGGTACGCTGATTATCCGTGGCTAATGCAAGTTCTCGTAACTTCGGTAATTTTTGCATTTAACGAGTGATAACACGTCGCTGTATGCACAGCAAGAGAGGCAGGATAAAGGAAAAGCGAAGAGGATGGAGAAACGGGGAGACGCGTTAATTCATCTTTCCGCTTAATATTAACGGGCGCCGGGTTGCTTCATGCCAACGTCCGCTGAGTGCCAAAAGCGGAAGTTAACTACGGATAAAATTCAGCGCCTCACACCCAGAGCCGCTGCATAACGGCAATAAGCTACACTTGTTCATTATTTCCAAAACCGGAAAGCCTTCTGCTGCTTCAACGGTGTGTATTTGACATCGCGCTGTTGGGGCATTTTGAACAACAACGAGCATGGCCCGCTAACGATGAAATTGATACTTGTTCGACACGCAGAAACAGAGTGGAATTTGGACGGAATTATTCAGGGGCACAGCGATAGCTCCTTGACCTGTCGGGGTTTGCGTGAAACATCCGTCCTACTAGCAGCGTTTAGTGCAAGTGAATATCAAATAGAGCGTGTTTACGCTTCTCCGCTTGGACGTGCCTGGCAAATGGGGCAAAGCCTGGCTGAACACTTTCGCTGTTCACTGACGGCTGAACCGGCCCTTAAAGAGCAGGCCTTTGGTCAGTTTGAAGGTATGCCGTTAGAACTACTCAGACAAAAACATCCGAACGATTCAAATGCATTATTCAGGCTTGATGCAGAGTATTGTCCACCTGGGGGGGAGTCACTGGCGCATGCTTCTCAGCGAGTTATGCGTTTTTTACAAAACCTGGAAGATACTTCATCACATCAACAAACAATATGTATTGTGTCTCACGGGCATGTCAGTCAGGGCACTCTGGCAATTCTTAAAGAAGGGACTGTCAATAGTTTCCCTCGCTATGCTCACCCCAATGCAAGTTATTCTGTTATCGACCTGATTAATGGAAAATGTATCGGCCTAAAGTGGGGGATTGCTACACATTTACGTCACCTGAATTAGTGGTCACCTTGCAATCATTGAACACCCATCCTGCCAGAGCCATCATTATTATTTAAGCACAATGTCAGCCCCTCGCTCAAAGTTGCCCCTCAGCTCCACACCAGGTGTTGAGTAAACGCATCCGTGTAAGTGCACAATTTTCATGTGCCACTAAAGCAGTGTGTTCCCATCGACATTCAGTCAGCTTTATACGCCTGCCACTCGCGCCAGACATTCTCAGGATCAATATCGCGGTAGCCACGCTCTCTGATTATATCCTCGGCTGCTTCGGCCGGCAGGCGGATGGCTGTAGCACCATCGCGAATGGACTCAACCTCATCGCGGGTCAATTCCCGTCCTATGTCCTGTTCTTTATCAATCAGGACTACGATCAACGCAGGGATAAAAACAATCTTCATACTGACAAGCCTCTGAAATATTCGCATCCCACTGTATCACCGACAGTTTTGATATCATTCAGTAATCGTCAATTTATTACCAGGACGGGAATCATTCATGACATTACAAATCCGTGACGCCACACCGGCCGACGCGATGTTGCTTAATGCGCTGGGCTACCGCATCTACCGCGCACATTTTGAACAAAAGGTACTGGAGCTTCGCTTATATGTCCACGGAGATAACGGGCTTGCGATTCGTGCTTATGAGCGATGTGGTTTCACTGAATCTCCGTATACCATTATGAAAGTGGGTTTATAGCTTCCCCAAATACAGTAATCCTAATGCTCCGCCTGAAATCAGAATACTCCTGACAGGCCAAGATTCCACCAGATTCAGATTTTTCATTCATCTTATTTTTCATGTTGCCATCAGATGAGGGAGATAATCGTTTTCACTTCCCGTCTGTCGCGGTAATCTCATAACGGTCGTTAATATTGCGACTGCAATGTGTGTAACCCAACTCAAATACTAATAACTAAAAAACAGTACAGACAGGATAACTATGGATTCCACCCTCACCTCCACGGGTCCCCAACAGGACGCCTCTTCGCTTAACCGCGCACGACGCGCTGCGCTTGGCAGCTTCGCGGGTGCCGTGGTCGACTGGTATGATTTTCTGCTTTATGGCATTACTGCCGCACTGGTCTTTAACCGCGAGTTCTTCCCGCAAGTCAGCCCAGCGATGGGGACACTTGCCGCATTTGCTACCTTTGGCGTCGGATTTTTGTTCCGTCCGTTAGGCGGGGTGATCTTCGGCCACTTCGGCGATCGTCTGGGCCGTAAACGTATGCTGATGCTTACCGTCTGGATGATGGGTATTGCCACTGCGCTGATCGGGATTATTCCCTCTTTTGACACCATTGGCTGGTGGGCTCCCGTTCTGCTGGTGACGCTGCGTGCTATTCAGGGATTCGCCGTTGGCGGTGAATGGGGCGGCGCAGCGTTGCTCTCGGTCGAAAGCGCGCCGAAAAATAAAAAAGCCTTCTACAGCAGCGGCGTTCAGGTTGGTTACGGCGTCGGACTGTTACTTTCTACCGGTCTGGTCTCGCTGATTAGCTCGCAAACCACCGATGAGCAGTTCCTGAGTTGGGGCTGGCGTATTCCATTCCTGTTCAGCATCGTGCTGGTATTGGGCGCGTTGTGGATGCGTAACCGAATGGATGAATCGGCCGAATTCGAACAGCAGCAGCAGGCACCGCAACCAGAGAAAAAGAGACTACCGGTAGTCGAGGCATTAATCCGTCATCCAGGGGCGTTTTTGAAAATTATCGCTCTGCGCCTGTGTGAACTGCTGACGATGTATATCGTCACCGCGTTTGCCCTTAATTACTCCACGCAGAATCTGGGCTTACCTCGCGAACTGTTTCTGAATATCGGGTTGTTAGTTGGTGGACTGAGCTGTCTGACCATCCCCTGCTTTGCCTGGCTCGCCGACCGCTTTGGTCGCCGGCGCGTTTACATTACTGGCGCACTGGTCGGGACGCTTAGCGCATTCCCGTTCTTTATGGCGTTAGAAGCGCAATCCATTTTCTGGATCGTGTTCTTCGCGATTATGTTGGCCAACATTGCACACGATATGGTGGTCTGCGTACAGCAGCCTATGTTTACCGGTTTGTTTGGCGCAAGCTATCGCTACAGCGGCGCAGGCGTTGGTTATCAGGTAGCAAGCGTAGTTGGCGGCGGTTTTACCCCCTTCATTGCTGCTGCACTGGTAACATTCTCCGGCGGAGACTGGCACAGTGTAGCCATTTATCTGATGGCGGGTTGTCTTATTTCCGCGACTACAGCATTGCTGATGCGGGATAAGCAGCACGGTTAAGCCCGGGTGCGGAGGCCGTCCGGTCTTCGCGCAATCTTCCTCAACGTCTGACTTTTGTTTCACATTCCTGTGACATACTATCGGGAGAGCAGTACATCTGTGGAACAAGGAGACAGACATGAACAATAAGGGCTCCAGCCTGACCCCAACTCAGGCACTGGATAAACTGGACGCGCTGTACGAGCAGTCGGTTAAAGCACTGCGTAGCGCCATTGGTAAGTATATTGAAACAGGGACGCTCCCTGATGTAATCGCCCGCCATAACGGTCTTTTTGTTTACCCATCACTGTGTGTCACCTGGGATGGCATCGCCACCAATCCCCCGAAAACCCGAGCCTATGGGCGTTTTACCCATGCGGGCAGCTATACCACTACGATTACCCGTCCGTCGCTTTTTCGTCCGTATCTTGAAGAACAGCTCACGCTGCTGTATCAGGATTATGATGCGCATATCTCCGTCGAGCCGTCGCAGCATGAAATCCCCTATCCCTATGTGATTGACGGTTCAGAACTGACGCTGGATCGCTCGATGAGCGCCGGATTAACGCGCCATTTCCCCACCACTGAATTGTCGCAGATTGGTGACGAAACGGCAGACGGGATTTTTCATCCGGCGGAATTTTCTCCGCTGTCTCACTTCGATGCCCGACGCGTGGATTTTTCGCTGGCGCGACTACGTCATTACACGGGAACGCCGGTTGAACATTTTCAACCTTTTGTGCTGTTCACCAACTACACCCGCTACGTCGATGAGTTTGTGCGTTGGGGTTGCAGCCAGATCCTCGACCCGGACAGCCCATATATCGCGCTCTCTTGTGCGGGCGGGATCTGGATCACCGCCGAAACCGAAGCGCCAGAAGAAGCCATCTCCGATCTCGCCTGGAAGAAACACCAGATGCCCGCCTGGCATTTAATCACGGCTGACGGTCAGGGGATCACGCTGATCAATATCGGCGTTGGCCCGTCTAACGCCAAAACCATTTGCGATCATCTGGCCGTACTGCGTCCTGACGTCTGGCTGATGATTGGTCACTGCGGTGGTCTGCGTGAAAGTCAGGCGATTGGCGACTATGTTCTGGCCCATGCTTATCTGCGTGACGACCACGTGTTGGATGCCGTACTACCGCCGGATATTCCGATTCCGAGCATTGCGGAAGTACAACGCGCCCTGTATGACGCCACCAAAGAAGTCAGCGGTATGCCCGGTGAAGAAGTTAAACAGCGCTTGCGTACCGGTACTGTCGTCACCACCGACGATCGTAACTGGGAGCTACGCTATTCCGCTTCTGCGCTGCGTTTCAACCTCAGTCGCGCGGTGGCTATCGATATGGAAAGCGCCACCATCGCCGCTCAGGGATACCGTTTCCGCGTTCCGTACGGCACGCTGCTGTGCGTTTCCGACAAGCCGCTGCACGGTGAGATCAAACTACCTGGTCAGGCCAACCGTTTTTATGAAGGTGCTATTTCTGAGCATCTGCAAATAGGGATCCGGGCTATCGATCGTCTGCGTGCTGAAGGCGACCGACTGCACTCCCGTAAATTACGTACATTCAACGAACCGCCGTTCCGTTAAGACCTGAAGGTTAACTATGCACATCTCAACTCCTCTTTCCGCCCTGCGCAACCTGCTGATAGCGCAGGGGCTGGATGGCATGATTGTTCCGCGCGCCGACGCTCATCAAAGCGAAGATTGTACGCCGCATGACAATAAACTGGCCTGGCTGACCGGATTTAGCGGTTCTGCCGGCCTCGCGTTGGTCCTTCGGGATCGCGCGTTAATGTTTGTCGATGGACGCTATCAGGTCCAGGTACGCAATGAAGTCTCGCTGGATGATTTTGAAATTCATCATTTACACGATGAACCGCTGGCCGACTATTTGCAGTCTCACGTTGCAGCGGGTACACGTATCGGCTTTGAACCACTGCTGATGGTCAACAGCCAGTTTGAAGCCTTGTCGGCAACTCATTGCGAGCTGGTACCTCTTGAGCAAGATCCTTTTGACCAGGTGTGGCTTGACCGACCGGCAGCCCCCTGCGGCATCATTCGTGAAATGCCCATTGAAATCAGCGGGGAAAGCAGCACGCAAAAGCGTGCCCGCGTCGTGGAACAACTCGCTCAACATGAGACTGACGTACTGGCAATTACCCTGCCGGATAACATTGCCTGGCTGTTGAATGTACGCGGTTCAGATCTGGCTATGGTGCCAGTACCGTTTTCGTTTGCCCTGCTCCATCGCAGCGGTGAGCTGGAATGGTTTGTGGATAGCAACAAAACGCAGCAACTCCCCGTATCACTGCTAAACACGCTCACGCTGGCCCCGCAAGAGAGTTTCCTGGTACGTTGCCAGCAACTGGCCAGTGGGAAACGCTTCCTGGTCGATAAAGACTACGCCCCGGTTGCGTTGCGTTTTGCCATTGAAGAACACGGTGGCAACGTCTTATGGGCCCCTGATCCCATCACCTTGATGAAAGCCCACAAAAATGACGTTGAACTGGCGGGCTATCGGGAATGCCATGAACAAGATGGCGCTGCCTGGGTTAATTTCCTTGCCTGGCTGGCCCATGAAGTCCCTTTGCGCGAAGCGGCTGGCAATCCGGTCACCGAACTGGAAGCCCAGGCGAAGCAACTGGAATTTCGCCAGCAGCAGCCGGGATTTATTGAGCAAAGCTTCAGCACGATATCGGCCTCTGCCAGCAATGCGGCGATGTGTCATTACCACTCCAGTGAAAAAACCAATACGCCAATTACCTCGCAGGCCATGTATCTGAATGATTCCGGCGGCCAGTACCACAATGGTACGACGGATACGACGCGTACCTTCGCGTTTGGTCCACAGGATCCGCAACGTCGTCTGCATTACACCGCCGTGCTGAAAGGCTTTTTGTCGCTTATTTCACTGCAGTTTCCCAGCGGCACTCAGGGCCATCAACTGGATGCCTTTAGCCGTCGGGCGTTGTGGGATTTAGGCCTGGATTTTGATCATGGAACAGGACACGGCGTAGGCCACCAGTTGCTTATCCATGAACAACCCCATCGCATTGCCAAGAAAGTAAACCCCTGGCCTCTGGTCGCGGGCAATATCATCACTATCGAACCGGGTTACTATCTGGCCGGGCAATATGGGATCCGTATTGAGAACCAGGTGGAAATAATCAACAGCCGCCCTGGCTTCTGTCGTTTCTCAACGCTGACGCTGGTGCCGATTGATTTGAACCTGGTTGAACTGCATCTGTTGAGTGAAGCTGAAAAGCAATGGATTGATGATTACCACCAGCAGGTCAGAGAGACGTTATCCCCTCGCGTGAATGCAGAGGCTCGTCCGTGGCTGTTCGCCGTCACCGCGCCGATTCGCGTTCAGGCTAATTAATGCAATAAAAAAGGCAGCCCGTAGGCTGCCTTAGTTCTCCCCAATTTCTTACTGCTTAGCTGTTACGGATGTACTCATCCATTTCAGTTTTCAGGTTATCGGACTTAGTACCGAAAATCGCCTGAACACCGGAACCAGCTACCACAACGCCCGCCGCACCCAGTTTCTTCAGGCCAGCCTGATCCACTTTAGCAACGTCAGCCACGCTGACACGCAGACGAGTGATGCACGCATCGAGGTTAGTGATGTTTTCTTTACCGCCGAATGCAGCAACCAGAGCCGGAGCCATTTCACCGGTCGCACCTGCTTTGCTGTCTTCAGTAGCATCTTCACGACCCGGAGTTTTCAGGTCCAGCGCTTTGATCAGCACACGGAAGATGGTGTAGTAAACAATCGCATAACCGATACCGACAATCGGGAACAGCCACAGTTTGCTGCTGTTACCGGAAAGAACGATAAAGTCGATCAGACCGTGGGAGAACGACGTACCGTCACGCATACCCAGCAGGATACATATCGGGAATGCCAGACCAGCCAGAATCGCGTGGATGATGTACAGGATCGGCGCCACGAACATGAAGGAGAACTCGATCGGCTCGGTAATACCGGTCAGGAACGAGGTCAGCGCCGCGGAGATCATGATACCGCCCACTTTCGCGCGGTTTTCTGGTTTAGCAGAGTGCCAGATAGCGATAGCAGCAGCCGGCAGACCGTACATTTTGAACAGGAAGCCACCGGACAGTTTGCCCGCAGTCGGGTCACCCGCCATATAGCGAGGGATGTCGCCGTGGAACACCTGACCTGCAGCGTTGGTGTATTCACCGATCTGCATCTGGAATGGAACGTTCCAGATATGGTGCAGACCAAACGGCACCAGGCAGCGTTCAATGAAGCCATAGATACCGAACGCCACGACAGGGTTCTGGTATGCAGCCCACTGGGAGAACGTCTGAATAGCAGTACCGATTGGCGGCCAAATGAAGGACAGAACCACACCGGTGAAGATAGCAGCCAGACCAGAAATGATAGGAACGAAGCGCTTACCCGCAAAGAAGCCAAGATACTCAGGCAATTTAATACGGTAGAAGCGGTTGAACATATACGCTGCAATCGCACCGGAGATAATCCCTCCGAGAACACCCGTATCAGCAAGGTGTTTAGCTGCGATCTCTTCAGCAGGTAAATGCAGAACCAGCGGCGCAACAACAGCCATGGTCTTAACCATGATGCCGTAAGCAACAACGGATGCCAGTGCAGATACACCGTCATTATTAGTGAAGCCTAACGCAACACCGATAGCAAAAATCAGCGGCATGTTCGCAAAAACAGAACCGCCCGCTTCTGCCATTACGTGCGATACAACGGCTGGCAGCCAGCTGAAGTTAGCGGAACCGACGCCCAGCAGGATACCTGCAATTGGGAGTACGGATACCGGCAGCATCAGCGATTTACCGACCTTTTGCAGGTTAGCAAATGCATTCTTAAACATAATTAGGAGTGCTCCTGAGTATTTGTGCTTTTCTACGTTCTCACGCATTAGCGAGGGGGGAGAACCTCGCCGTGTACAGGGCATCTAAGTACCCTTTATTTATTACACAGAGTAAAATAATTCAGTTTGTTTTTGTTTGACGGCTATCACAGTTCAGTCGTGAATGGCCGCAAAATCCGCACATTCCGATAAAATGCGTTTCTGAATGTGTCAAGCTGGTTATTCACCGCCCATTTTGTGGCGGTGAACTTTACTCGCATTAGTGATTAATTACGAGCTTTAAAAAAAGTCAGTTAACGAACAGATTGCAGGCGAGAAGCGTCGATGTGAAACAGGCGGGCAAAGTTATCAGTGGTTGCCTGCGCCAGTTCTTCAACGGCAACACCTTTCACTACGGCCATGTACTCTGCAACGTCACGAGTCATGGCGGGCTGGTTCTCTTTTCCACGATGCGGTACAGGCGCAAGGTAAGGAGAATCCGTCTCGACCAATAACCGGTCCAGAGGAACATAGCGGGCAGCATCACGGAGCTGCTCTGCATTTCGGAACGTGACGATGCCGGAAAACGAGATATAGAATCCAAGGTCCAGTAATTTGCCCGCCGTTTCTCTGTCCTCTGTAAAACAGTGTAGTACGCCGCCACAATCCGTCACTTTTTCTTCGCGCAGAATAGACAGCGTGTCGGCTCGCGCATCGCGGGTATGCACGATAACTGGCTTCTGTAACTCACGGCCGATCTGAATATGGTGGATAAAAGATTCCTGCTGGCGCACCTTTGTTTCCGGAGTGTAAAAATAGTCCAGTCCGGTTTCTCCCATCGCCACAACCCCCTCTTCGGCGGCAAAACGACGCAGCTCCTCAACATCATAGGTTTCATCCTGATTTAACGGATGCACGCCGCAGGAAAAAACCACATTGTCACGCTCACCAACCAGTTCACGCATACTGCGGTATCCTGGCAAGGTGGTTGCAACGGCAAGACAGAATTTCACATCGCGTGCGGCCGCTTTCGCCAGCACGTCGTCCACGTCCTTATGCAGAGATTGATAATCCAGGCCATCAAGATGGCAGTGTGAGTCGACTAAAAACATAATGTCTCTCTCAAAGATGGGGAACAGGCAGTACGGTGCCTGGTTGCAGGTAATGCTCAATACGAAGAATAAGATCGGTTAATACCAGCTCGCGGTTTACGCCCGTCACGTTCAGCAACTGCTGACGGCAATGACAAACGTCACCGAGTATCGCCTGTATCTGGGCAACGGATAACCGTTCTGCGATGGAAGATATCAGGTCCAGGGCATCGGGATTGGTTAAATGGGCAATCCCATACGGACGTTTCAACGCATCCGTAAACAACGTTGCCAGCCAGTGTAAACGGGCGGCAGCCTGATCGTGGTTTAACGCCGCGAGCAACATATACCAATCACCGGCGTTTAATGTATTCACCAGTGCCGCACAAAAATCTGTACGGTGCGCCCAGCTTTCAGCCTGTAACAGCGTGAGTGCCGCGCCTGGCGAACCGGCACTTAGACGTAACGCGCTAAGCAGCGCTTCTGACGACGCAGTCACTTCACGAGCAAGCCAGGAGATAGCATACGACTCCGGAGGTGGCGCAAGATGATGTAACCGACAACGGCTGCGTAATGTCGCCAGCAAACGAGCAGGCTCTGTGCTGGCGAGGAAAAACCAGGTCTGTGCCGGGGGTTCTTCCAGCGTTTTCAACAGGGCATTGGCGGCAGCATCGGTTAACTGGGCGGCATCAGGGATCCACACGACCTTCGCACCGCCGAGACGCGAATGCTCGTACAGCTTTTCACTGACTTCGCGTACAGCATCAACCCCCAGCGTGCTTTTGCCTTTTTCTGGCAGCAGCGAATAGTAGTCAGGGTGCGTCCCCGCCTGCATCAGCTGACAGCCACGGCACTGTCCGCAGCTTTTATGTCCTTCCGGCTGCTGGCACATTAAATAGCGGCTGAGGGCGTAAATAAGCGCCTCGTCGCCCATTCCGGGTAACGCCTGAATCAGTAACGCATGGTGACCACGACCCGCCTGGTAGCTGGCCACCAGTTTTTCAAAATCCGGTCGTAACCATGGGTACCATTTCATGCGCCCTGCTCCTTCACCCACTGGGTGATGGTATTGCGAATATCAGCCATCACATCCTCCAGCGGCTGCGTAGCGTCTATAGTGCGAATGCTGGCGTCTTTGGCAGCCAGCTCAAGATAGCGCGCGCGGGTACGATTAAAGAAATCGAAAGATTCCTGCTCAATACGATCCAGCTCGCCGCGTGCACGGGCACGCTTCAACCCGACTTCTGGCGTCACATCCAGATAGATAGTGAGATCCGGGCGAAAATCGCCGAGCACTGCATCGCGCAGGGTTGCCAGCATGTTTTGATCGATACCACGTCCACCACCCTGATACGCCTGCGTAGACAGATCGTGACGATCGCCAATTACCCACGCGCCTTTCGCCAGCGCAGGTTTAATAACGGTTTCGACCAGTTGTACGCGCGCGGCGTAAAACATCAGAACTTCGGCTTTGTCAGTGATAACCTCGTCACCCACCGACTTAATGTCCAGCACCAGGCTTCTTAGTTTCTCAGCCAGTTGCGTGCCGCCAGGTTCGCGGGTGAAAACCATGTCACGAATACCGAGTTGCTCAAGTGTCTCTACCACTACGTTACGCGCGGTGGTTTTTCCGGCGCCTTCCAGGCCCTCGATGACGATATAGTTACTGCCCATTTTTTTCCTTAAGCACTTTCAGGTAATCCTGCACGGACCGGTTATGGCTGGCAAGATTGGTATTAAACGTATGGCCACCTTTACCGTCAGCCACGAAATAGAGGTACGGCGTTTTTGCCGGATGCGCCGCGGCCTGCAACGAGGCCTCTCCCGGCATGGCAATCGGGCCAGGCGGTAGCCCCGTAATGGTGTAGGTGTTATAGGCGGTTGGGGTATCTAAATCCACACGCGACAATTTGCCATTATACCGTGTCCCCATCCCGTAAATCACCGTCGGATCGGTTTGTAAACGCATACCGATACGTAAGCGGTTAATAAAGACTGAAGCCACCTGATCGCGCTCGCTGGCTACCGCTGTCTCTTTTTCGATAATGGAGGCCATGGTTACCAGCTGATTTTTGTCCTGATAAGGCAGGCCTTCAGCGCGCCCTTCCCAGACGGTATCCACCGCTTTAACCATCTTCTGATGCGCACGTTTTAGCAACGCCACGTCGGTTGTATTGGCGGTATACATCCAGGTATCTGGCCAGAACCAGCCTTCCACCCATTGCGGATTTTCCAGCTTCAGCGCCTCGGCAACGGTCTCGTAGCTATCGTCGCTTAACGTATGTTTGATATACGGGGCATCGCGCAGCTGTTTCAGGTAATCGCTTAGGCGCATCCCTTCAACCAGACGTAACGGGAACTGCGCCTCTTTTCCGCTTTCCAGCAGTTGCAGCATATCCCGAACCGTCATGTCGGGTGTAAAACGGTAGGTTCCGGCCTTAAAATGCGACAGTTCGGGTTCCACACGCAGCAGCCATTGGAACACGCGCGGACGGTTAATAACCTTGTCCGCATACAGCTGTTCGCCAAGGGCCAGGCGGCCCGTCCCCGCTTTCAGCGTAAAAATCGTCTCTTCTTTAATCAATAATTTACTGTCCGCCAGATGGCGAACTTTCCACATTCCCACTCCCGCGGCAATGCCCAGCACAACCAGCAATAACAGGACAACGAGTAACAGTTTTTTCATGACTAATTCGGGTGCTCACAAAGTGGGGCTAAAAAATCGAATAACAAACGTGAAGACAGCAATGTGTCGCCACAGGCACGCACGGGAATAATGGGCATTAACGTGTTACAGACGACGATTTCATCAGCCTGCATAACCTCCTCCAACCCGGCATACACTTCGACAATACTGAATGGCGATTGTGCCAGCATCCGGATACAGAATTGTCGCATAATGCCGTTTACTCCGGCCTGATCCAGGCGGGGCGTGTAAACCACATCACCTTTACGCCAGAACAAATTAGCCGCACAGCATTCCGTAACCCATCCCTCGCTGTCAAGAACCAGTGCTTCATCTGCGTCCGTCTGTTCAAGATGAGAGCGAATCAACACCTGCTCCAGTCGATTCAGATGTTTAAGCCCGGCAAGCAGTGGATTACGTCCCAGACGTACTGGGCTTAGCGCCAGCATAATGCCATCTTGCCGCCAACGATCGTAATGAACGGGCCAGGCTGAAACGGAGAGGATGCGTGTGACGCTGTGACAACTTTTGCCACTGTAGCCCCGGCCTCCACTGCCACGGCTGATAATCACTTTCAACACCCCGCGTACGTGCCCTTTCGCCAGCATTTTCATTTCATTTTGCAGCTCGGACCAATTTTCAAAAGAGATCAGCAGTTTTTGGCAAGCGTCTTGTAAACGCTCAAGATGCGCTGCAAAGAGAGGGATTTCGCCGTCGATAATACAGGCAGTGGTAAAACAGCCATCACCAAATTGGGTCGCTCGATCGCTTGCTGCCAGCATATTCTGCTCGCAGCCATTAATTAAGAACATGGTGGCTCCTTATTTCTGGTCCGCTAGTTTGGCAGGATGAGTAACACAGGACAAGGGCGGAAAACCGAATAAAAAAAGGCCCGACAAGCGGACCTTTTCAATTTGCTATCGATGCTAGCGCATCTCCTAACGGGCTTAAATCTTTTTAAAGATCAAAGAGCCGTTGGTACCACCGAAGCCAAAGGAGTTACACAGTGCATACTCCAGACCACTAACCTGACGCGCTTCGTGAGGTACGAAGTCCAGATCACAACCCTCATCCGGGTTATCCAGGTTGATGGTTGGCGGAATAGCCTGATCGCGCAGCGCCAGGATAGAGAAAATAGACTCTACCGCGCCCGCCGCACCCAACAGGTGTCCGGTCATAGATTTGGTGGAGCTTACCATTACACGGCTTGCCGCATCACCAAAGACAGATTTCACTGCCTGGGTTTCTGCTTTATCGCCTGCAGGCGTAGACGTACCATGCGCGTTGACATAGCCAATCTGACCCGCTTCGATAGCCGCATCACGCAGCGCGTTGACCATTGCCAGCGCAGCGCCTGCACCGTTTTCCGGTGGTGACGTCATGTGGTAAGCATCACTGCTCATACCGAAGCCAACGACTTCAGCATAGATTTTTGCACCGCGCGCTTTCGCATGTTCGTACTCTTCCAGTACAACCATGCCTGCGCCGTCGCCCAGCACAAAGCCATCACGTTCTTTGTCCCACGGACGGCTTGCCGCTTGCGGGTTATCATTACGTGTAGACAGCGCACGTGCCGCGCCAAAACCACCCACGCCCAGCGGCGTACTGGCTTTTTCTGCACCACCCGCAACCATCGCGTCCGCATCGCCGTATGCAATGATACGTGCAGCATGACCGATGTTATGCACGCCTGAAGTACAGGCGGTCGCGATGGAGATGCTTGGCCCTTGCAGGCCGTACATGATGGTCAGGTGACCTGCCACCATGTTAACAATCGTCGACGGAACGAAGAACGGGCTGATCTTACGCGGTCCACCATTTACCAGAGAGGTATGGTTTTCTTCGATAAGACCGAGACCGCCAATACCAGAGCCGATAGCGGCGCCAATACGGTGGGCGTTCTCTTCCGTTATTTCGAGGCCAGAATCCTGCATGGCCTGAACGCCAGCGACAATTCCATATTGAATGAAAGCATCCATCTTGCGCTGTTCTTTGCGCGAGATAATGTCTTCACAGTTAAAATCCTTTACTAAGCCAGCAAATTTCGTTGCATAGGCGCTAGTATCGAAATGGTCGATCAGGCTGATGCCACTCTGACCGGCAAGGAGAGCTTTCCAGGTAGACTCTACGGTATTGC
>OJKA01000035.1_pt1 | contig 101713 bp, 92 predicted proteins | sample 1596451 | NCBI WGS metagenome assembly OJKA01 (sample SAMEA4350155, study PRJEB24818) | metagenome | biome: human; feature: gut; material: faeces | place: Denmark | collected 2013-09 | reverse complement strand
GTTTACCCACACCCATCAGGTATCGTGGTTTATCCGCCGGGATTTGCGGGCAGACATGCTCCAGAATGCGGTGCATATCTTCCTTCGGCTCACCCACAGCCAAACCGCCGACAGCGTAGCCATCAAAGCCTATCTCTACCAGACCTTTAACCGAGATATCGCGTAAATCTTCGTAAACGCTGCCCTGAATAATGCCGAACAGCGCATTTTTGTTTTGCAGGGCGTCAAAACGGTCGCGGCTACGCTTCGCCCAACGCAGGGACATCTCCATGGAACGCTTGGCGTAGTCCCAGTCCGCCGGGTATGGCGTACATTCGTCGAAGATCATTACGATATCGGAGCCGAGATCGTACTGAATCTCCATGGATTTTTCCGGATCGAGGAAGATTGGATCGCCGTTGATCGGGTTACGGAAGTGTACGCCCTGCTCGGTGATCTTACGGATATCGCCCAGGCTGAAGACCTGGAAACCGCCGGAGTCGGTGAGGATCGGGCCTTTCCACTGCATGAAATCGTGCAGGTCGCCGTGGAGCTTCATAATCTCCTGGCCCGGACGCAGCCACAGGTGGAAGGTGTTGCCGAGGATAATCTGTGCGCCAGTGGCTTCAACTTCTTCCGGCGTCATTCCTTTTACGGTGCCATACGTGCCCACAGGCATAAACGCGGGGGTTTCTACCACGCCGCGATCAAACACCAGACGACCGCGACGCGCGCGGCCATCGGTGGTATCGAGTTCAAATTTCATTTTTTCTCCGACGTCAGAAAAACAGTCCAACGTTGTAATACGGTGCCGCGGACTTATTCCCCGACACGCTCATTCAAAGCCTGCGGATTGTACGTGATAAACATCGCGTCACCGTAGCTAAAAAAGCGATATTTTTGTTCTACCGCAGACTTGTAGGCGTTCATCGTATGCTGATACCCCGCAAACGCGGAAACCAGCATAATCAACGTCGATTCAGGCAGATGGAAGTTGGTCACCAGCGCATCAATGACTTTGTACTGATAGCCCGGGTAGATAAAGATCTGCGTATCGCCAAAGAACGGCTCAATCAGCTCGCTTTTCGCGGCCTGCGCAGCGCTCTCAAGGGAACGTACCGACGTTGTACCGACGGCCACGACGCGATTACCGCGCGCTTTCGCCGCCAGCACCGCATCCACAACCTCCTGTGGCACTTCGGCATACTCAGAGTGCATGATGTGGTCTTCGATGCTGTCCACGCGCACCGGCTGGAAGGTGCCTGCACCAACGTGCAGCGTCACGAACGCCATCTCTACGCCCTTCGCGCGCAGTTTCTCCAGCAGCGGCTCATCAAAGTGCAGGCCCGCCGTTGGCGCCGCCACCGCGCCAGGCTTCTGGCTGTAGACGGTCTGATACAGCTCGCGGTCGGCCTCTTCGTCCGGGCGCTCAATATACGGCGGCAGCGGCATGTGGCCGATGGCGTTCAGGATGTCGAGCACCGTGCGCTCGTCGTTGAATTCCACTTCAAATAGCGCGTCGTGACGCGCGGTCATGGTCGCTTTGATGCTCTCGTCATCCCCCAGCAGCAGCTCAGCGCCCGGCTTCGGCGCTTTGGAAGCGCGAATATGTGCCAGAATACGTTTATCATCGAGCATACGTTCGACCAGCACCTCAATCTTACCGCCGCTGGCTTTACGGCCAAACAGACGCGCCGGGATCACGCGGGTATTGTTAAAGACCAGCAGATCGCCAGGGTTGAGCTTGTCGAGCAGATCGGTGAAAGTACCGTGCGTCAGCGCGCCCGTTGGCCCGTCCAGTGACAGCAAGCGACAGCTGCTTCGCTCAGGCATGGGGTAGTGAGCAATCAGGGATTCAGGTAGTTCAAAGGAGAAATCGGCGACGCGCATGACGTATACTCGTGACTTAAAAACAGGCGGCATAGTCTAGTGCTCACACCCTTTTGCTGCAACAACTAGCCGCCACCGGACAACGAAAACGCATGAATTTTCTCGCTCACCTGCATCTCGCTCACCTCGCGGACAGCTCCCTCTCCGGCAATTTGCTGGCCGATTTTGTACGCGGCAACCCCGCGGAAGCGTATTCCCCTGAGGTTGTCGACGGGATTTTTATGCACCGCCGCATCGACGTGCTGACCGATAACCTGCCGGAAGTGACGGAAGCCAAAGCCTGGTTCCGCCCCGAAACGCGACGCGTGGCGCCGATCACGCTCGACGTCATGTGGGATCATTTCCTGTCGCGCCACTGGTCCCGGCTGTCGCCTGATATGTCGCTGCCTGAGTTTGTGCGCTACGCCCACGCGCAGGTGTCTATCATTTTGCCGGACTCCCCGCCGCGCTTTGTGAATCTGAATAACTATCTCTGGTCTGAACGCTGGCTGGAGCGATACCGCGAGATGGATTTCATTCAGAACGTCCTGAACGGCATGGCGAGCCGTCGACCGCGTCTGGACGCGCTGCGCGACTCATGGCATGACCTGGATGAACATTACGATGCGCTGGAAACCCGCTTCTGGCAGTTCTACCCGCGAATGATGACGCAGGCGAAAAATAAAGAACTGTGATGCCGGTATGATTGATAGGTAAAAGCTGGCGGAACGATTGTCGCCACCTCTTTGTCTTATTCGCGAACACTCTCTATACTGGCCCGCGTTGCGTTCCAAATAACCTTAGTATCTACAGGAGAATCATATGGTTCTGGTAACTCGTCCGGCTCCGGATTTTACAGCTGCCGCCGTTCTGGGCAATGGTGAAATCGTTGAAAACTTCAACTTCAAACAGCACACCAACGGTAAAGCGACCGTTCTGTTCTTCTGGCCAATGGACTTCACTTTCGTTTGCCCGTCTGAGCTGATCGCGTTCGACAAACGTTACGAAGAATTCCAGAAGCGTGGCGTGGAAGTGGTTGGCGTCTCCTTCGACTCTGAATTTGTACACAACGCATGGCGTAACACCCCTGTCGAAAACGGCGGCATCGGTGCAGTGAAATACGCGATGGTTGCGGACATCAAACGCGAAATCCAGCAGGCTTACGGTATTGAACATCCGGACGCTGGCGTTGCACTGCGTGGTTCTTTCCTGATCGACGCGAACGGCATCGTTCGTCACCAGGTTGTGAACGATCTGCCGCTGGGTCGTAACATCGACGAAATGCTGCGCATGGTTGACGCGCTCCAGTTCCACGAAGAGCACGGTGAAGTGTGCCCGGCTCAGTGGGAAAAAGGTAAAGAAGGTATGGCGGCTTCCCCAGACGGCGTAGCTAAATACCTGTCTGAGAACGTATCCAGCCTGTAATCGGCACGGTTTACGAAAAAACCCGCGAATACGCGGGTTTTTTTTGGCTTATGCTGCGCCGTCTTTTTTTACCTCGCGCCAGATGCGCCATGCCATACCCGCAAGCACCATCACCCCCGCAATCAGTACGCCCCAGACCATCAGCGTTTTCATTCTGCTTTCCTGCTCAGCCGCAGACGTCGCGGTTAAACGCGCCTCGCCACCCAGCGGGACAGATTCCAGCGTATCCGCCATCGGCAGGGCTGCCAGATCGTAGGTTTTACGCAGTTCGGTCGGGATCAGCATATCCGTCTCCACGCTCGCCGGTTTCGCAGCCCCGTTCCCCCACGCGAGCAGGTACGGCCCCTTCCCCTGCGCGTTGAACACCAGATCGTAGCGCACGCGTTGCCCGGTTACGCCAGGCAGATTCTCAGGCAGTCGCGCATTGAGGGTCTTAATTTTTACCGCCTCGACCAGCCCGCCAGGGAGCGGAACAGGGTCAGACGTTTTGCCGCCGAGCTGGTAGATCACCTCTTTTTTCAGCGTATGCCACCGATCCTTATCCGCCTCCCGCCAGGCTATTTCTGCCGGGAGAACGCCGTCGCCATTCAGCATGAAGCCGATCGCACTCAGAGGCTGCGGATGCGTCCAGCGCCACACGGCTTCGCTTTCGGATAGCCGCTCCCCCTCTCCCGCCAGGCTAATGTGCTCTGATTCCGGCTGCGCAGGCGCGTTAATCGCGTTGACGCCGGTTAACGTCAGGGCAGAACGCCCCGTGTTCAGCACCAGCAGCAGATAGCGATTCGCCTCAGGAGATAACACCAGATCGGTATCGATGCGGTCGAGCTTCAGGCGATCCTGTCCACTCATCACGTCCAGCAGGGGCATCTCTTCGCGCAGGGTATACCAGTTTTTCAGATCCTCGCTGTAATAGACCGATGCCGTCCCCTGCCACGAGCCCTGCGGCGTGTCCCAGAAAAGCTGGAGCTGAGAGAGTGGAACCTCCGTCGCGTTTTCCGGCAAAGTCAGCAGATAGTGCTGTCCGGCAGCCGCCGCGTGTTGCCCTTCCAGCACAATTTCCACGCCGTTTCTGGCCCGTAGCATAATTTTATCGCCGCTGTACTCTTCTCCGCCCGGCGAGGCGTTAAGCGCAAAGAGGCGCAGCGCCGTGGTGGTCGGTGCCGGCTGCGGACGCGTCGTGGTAACCAGGCTGAACGGTACCGGCTCGCCCGACTGATTAAACACGCGCACGTCGCGCAGATCGGGCGATGTGCTCTGCTGATAAACCGCCAGCGGCAGCATGACCCGATACCACGGCGAAGAGGCAGAGGTATCAAGGTACAGGCCATAGGCATAATCCCGCGGGGATTCCGCTGGCGCGCCCTCGCTGAATGCCGGACCGGCCACGGCCAGCAGTGCCGCACAAACAACCGCTTTCATCCATTTCATTTTTCGTCTCCTGCTTTAGGCGGTAGCGGCGAGAAATAGCCCACAATCAGGACCAGGATCGCCACGCCAATAAACGCGACGGCGCGCGCCAGGCCGCCACCGCCCGCGCTGTCCACCAGCATCAGTTTGAGCATGACCACCGCCAGTAGCGCCGCACCGCCAAGCCACTGCTGACGGGAGGCGTGACGGGTGGCGCGGATCATGACCACCAGCGCGCAGAACATCCAGAACAGGGCAAAGGTGGTCTGGATAAGCCGCGAATGCCACAACGACTCCATATTCCAGGCCACCTCGCCGTACCACGCCAGCGCGCGCAGCAGTGCGCCGTTAAGCCACCAGAAACCCAGGGCCATCAGCACAACGGCGGGCCACGGACGGGACTGCGCAAGCGATGCCGGATAGTAGCGATCCACTGCCCGATAAAACACCACCAGCCCCAGCAGCGCGAACGCCGCCCCTTCCTCAAGCGGGTTCACCAGCGGCAGCCAGGTCTGTTGATAGACCACACCGTCCTGCAAATTGGTCACGACCAGTAATACCACCAGCGCCACAACCACAGGGATCGCGGCAAGGCAGGCGTAGAGCGCAGGCCATACCCGGAACGGCCACCCGCGACGCCGTACGGCCGCGGAGAGCGCCATAATTACCCCACCGCCGACAGCCATCGCAATGCCGCTTCCCCAGGCCGCCATGCCCCACGGCAGGGAGCGGGCAAACCAGTAAAGCTCGGCTGCTATAGCGAGTAAAATCATCCACACCAGTGACAGATGCAGCCCCATTGAGATGCGCGGCAGAAGTTTATCTTCGTCGCGCCGCAGCAGCATCAGGGCGGCAGGCAGCGCGATAGCCCAGGCCAGATTTGCCCAGCCGGCCGCCAGGATCTGCTGTTGCCAGACCTGATACAGCACCATCAGCAGCATCACCGGCCACAGCAGCCATTTGCTGGCATCCAGCTCCCGCCATGCCAGACGAGCGGCAGCCTGCCGCCATCCCCAGGCCGATGCCGCCGTCAGCGCCATCACGCCTGCCAGAACCGATAACTCCTGCTTCAGGAACAGCTGCGACGCGCCCAGCAGCGCCACTAACCAGAACAGCAGCCCACCGGCCAGCAATGCCCAACTGCCCGGCTGCGCGATTTTCTGCCACAGCCAGGCCGCAGCCAGCCAGCAAAGACTGAGCACTGCGAAAATAAGCAGCAGGCTCAGCGAGGTGACGCCGTCCATTTGCGCCCATATCGCGCTGCCGAGCGCCAGCGCCAGCAGGGCCGTCCCGCTATAGCTCATGCGCCGCTGCTGCTGTTGCACGCCCAGCCAGAGAATACCCAGCCCTTCCAGCGCCCAGGCCATCGCCGTCCAGCGCGCTGAAAGCGCCAGCGGAATGGCAAGCGTGGCAAACCCGCCGCCGATCGCCAGCGCCGCCATAACCAGTGGCCGCCCGACAGACGGATAGCGTCGCAGTGCGAGAAACGCCAGTGAGAGATAAAACGCACCATAGCCCAGCGCGCTGAGCGCCGGGCCGTACGTCCAGTGAGACGTCATGCCATACTGCATCCCAAAACCTATCAGCGGCGGAGCAAACAGCAGTACGCCGTCAATAATCTGTTTGCCTTTTTCCTGCGCCCGCAGCGACAGCGCCACGCTAAACACGCCAAAAATAAGCGTATTAGCAATCAGGAACAGCTGACAGATAGCATAGTCTTCAGGCTGGTAGTCGCTCAGCCCCCATACCCCGCCAACGCCAAACGTGAAGAGCAGCCCGAGCAGGTTGAGCTCGCGCCAGTGCTGCCAGATGCTGATGACGAGAATGCCGATGGATAACAGGAGATAGAAGGAGAACAGCGCCACAAAGCTACCGCCCCCGGTAGACAGGAGCAGCGGCGCAAGATATCCGCCGAGGCTCGCCAGCATGGCAAGGCTCAGCGCCTTTTGCAGCACGGCCAGCCCGACGCTCGCCGCGCAAATCACCACCAGCAGCGCAAACGCCAGCGTCATCGGCAGCATTTGCCACAGCCGGAATGCGCCAAAGACGGTCAGATAAAGCACGCCGGTCGCCCCGCCCTGGAGGATCAGCGCGTAGATCCGCTGCCTGTGCCGCAGCCGCCATCCAACGGCCAGCAGAACCATGGCAAACAGCGCCGTGGCGGCAAGACGCAGCTCAAGCGGAAACAGTGAATGTTCAACGGTATAGCGCAGCAGGAAAGAGAGGCCGAGGAAGAGCAGTACAATCCCCAGTTTTGCCAGCGGATTGCCCTGCATAAACCAGCGCGTCAGCGAGGACAGGATACCGCCAAAGGCGGAAGGCCGTTTTGCCGTCGGTACACGCGCTGGTTCTGCTTGAGTGACGGGCGGTTCGGGACGCCAGGGATCGACAGGTGCGGTAACGGCTTCTGCCACCGACGCTGGCGTCTCCACCGGCGCGGCGGCCTGCACCGGCTCCGGCGCTTTCTCAGTGACACCGCGCTGCTCAAGCGCCTCAATGCGCTGGCGAAGCCGGGCGATCTCCTGCCGCGCCGCCGTGCTTCGGTTAAAACCTATCAGCGCGAGCACGGGTGCCACGACCAGCGCAAAAACCAGGAACAAACAGCCAAGGATGTAAAGCTCGTCCATGTTTCCACCTTCACCGTAAACGATCCGCTAAGATTGACACAAATCGTTGCATTTGCGCCATCTTAAAAGGTGAAAACCATTCTGTCTGCGCTTAGCTGCCGAACCAGACCCCAGCGGAGATCGCCGGCAGCATGAGCACGCTCTCCTGGAACGTCGCTTTACCCTCTTTGATCTTCCACGTTTTACCGGCCAGCAGCGGTGAATCTTCCAGCACCACTTCACACGCCTCGCCCCGGTTGATCGCCACCAGCACGCGCTGCTGGTTATAGACGCGGACAAACACCACCACGTTATCGTGGGCGTACATCACCTGACAGCCCCCGTAGCGCAGGGCCTGACTCTGCCTGCGCAGCGTCGCCATACGCTGGTACAGGCTGAGCAGATCCTGATCCTGTTTTTCACTCTCCCACGGGAAGGTTTTACGGCAGAACGGATCGTTATTCCCCTCCAGCCCCACTTCATCGCCATAGTAGATGCAGGGTACGCCCGGCCAGGTAAAGAGCCAGGTCACTGCCAGCGGCAGACGCGCCACATCTTTACCCAGCAATGATTTAAAGCGCGCGGTATCATGGCTGTCGAGCTGGTTAAACATCCGCAGCTGCTGCTGATGCGACAGGCCAGCGCGATAGTTTTCCATCCACACCATGCAGGTTTCGGCGTCGATATGCTGCGGATCGTAAGAGATATCGGTGTTAGCGAGGAAACCCCACAGCGGGAAGGTGAAGCCGCGATAGTTCATCGCCGCGTCTTCTGCATCAGCCTGCAACCACTGACGCGCGTCGCCAAAGTGCTCCCCGAAGACGAACGCTTCCGACCGGGCCGCTTTTGCCGACCGGGTAATGGCGGCGACATGTTGAAGGTTATTCCGCGCCCCGCCTGATTCACCCAGCATATGCACCACGTCCAGCCGCCAGCCGTCCATGTTCCACGGCGCTTTCAGCCAGTGGCGCACGATGCTGTCGTCGTCGCCGTAGATCTCATTCACCAGCGATGGCGACTGGAAATCGAGCTTCGGCAGGCTCGGGTAGCCCAGCCAGTCCAGGGCGCGGCCATTCTCATCAAAACTGTACCAGTCACGCTGCGGTGAGTCCGGATTATGGCATGCGCCGCTCATCGACTGATTATGACGGTCAAACCACGCGTGAGAATCACCGCTGTGATTGAACACGCCATCAAGGATCAGGCGCATACCCTCTTTTTGCGTGTTGTGCCGCAGCCGCAGCAGCGCCTCGTCACCGCCAAACTGCTCGTCAACGTGGCGATAATCCTGCGTATCGTATTTGTGCACGCTTGGCGCTTTAAACACCGGGTTCAGGTACAGCGCCGTGACGCCGAGCGTTTTCAGGTACGGCAGTTTTTCGCTGATACCGTCGAGATCGCCGCCGTAAAAGGTCGATCCCCCCGCCTGGGCGGTCAGCGGCTCGTCCCATTTTTTCAGAATAATGTCGTGACCGACCGCATGATGGTAATAAACCTTGTCCTGATCGGCGGTGCGCTTTTCGCTGCGCGCAAAGCGGTCCGGGAAAATCTGGTAAAAGACCTGATCGTTAACCCACTGCGGGCCGTTATCCGGGTGATCCACGGCAAACTGCTCCAGCCGGGCCGGAGGAAAACGGCTGAAGCCCTGCGGGGTAAACCACAGCTGGCGGTTGTTCCACATCAGCTTAAAGCCGTAGCGGCGACGCGGCTGCCCGCTGCGCAAATTGATATTTGCCCGCCACGCCGTGACGCCCGGCTGCGGCTGGCTGCGCACTTTGTGCATTTTCAGCGACGTTTCTTCGTTATCCACTTCGGCGCGCAGGGTCACACGTTCAGGCTGATTGTCCCCTGCCAGCCAGAGCGTAATCACAAGGTTGTCTTTGTTTTGCTTAACAAATGGGGCAACCGGAAGGTGCCAGGCGTTTAACATCACGAATCCCCTTTGATGAAATTGACGTCACCTTGCCACAGGGTGATTAAGGATAGCTCACCATGATGGGATTTATTGGGGGAGGAGGACGGGGGAGGAGGCATCAGTGCGGCCTGATGCCCTCCCCCTCTCCTACGGGGAGAGATAGCCCCAGCAATTTGAAAGCAGAAGCAATAACGTTCCCTTCAGAATAACTGAGGGCTTTCAGCGATGCCTCGGTCCGGCTGAAAATCGCCGAAGCGTTGCCGTAAGGCCGGGGCGAGGCGCAGGGATGCGCCGAGAGGGCGTGGCCTGCATGGATGCAGGCTCATGCCCGACCCGATAGCCTGAAGGAATAAGCTGAGGGCACCGCGAAGCGGCGATTTTCCGCCGGGAGCCCGGGTCGCCAGGGTGGTGGCGACTGAGCCACCCTGGCACGTTCACCGCTCATTTCGCTACAGAGTAGCAAGGAACATAGAGTGAACGGAATGACCACCAGAGCCGTATGTTCCCCCTCACCCCAGCCCTCTCCCTTAAGGGAGAGGGGGCCGTCTGTGCAGGCATTATTTTGCGGGGAACCCTCAGCCCACGGGGAGAGGGTGAAAAGAATGTTACTGTGCTTCCGCCAGCTGACGGTCGCGGCGACATTTAAACATCCAGCCCACCAGCAGCAGGACGATCCACGCGAAGCCCACGTACAGAGAAATACGGGTATCCGGGTGATAACCAATCAGGCCAATGATGAAGACCAGGAAGATGAGACCGACAATGGTCGTTGGCACGCCGCCCGGCACTTTAAACTTCAGCGCTTTGGCCTCTTCTGGCGACAGGCGGCGACGGAACGCAATCTGCGACAGCAGGATCATGATCCACACCCACACCGTCGCAAAGGTCGCCAGTGACGCAATCACCAGGAAGACGTTCTCCGGCATGATGTAATTCAGGTAAACCGAGAACAGCAGCGCCACGGTCATGACCAGCACCGTTACCCACGGGGTGCCGCGACGCGACGTTTTGGCAAACACCTTCGGCGCACTGCCCTGCTCCGCCATGCCGTGCAGCATACGACCCACGCCGAACACGTCACTGTTGATGGCCGACAGCGAGGCGGTCAGCACCACAAAGTTGAGAATGCTGGCGGCAAACGCAATGCCCATATGCTGGAAAGTCAGGACAAACGGGCTGCCGTTGGTGCCCACCTGGTTCCACGGGTAGATGGACATAATCACAAACAGCGTGCCCACGTAGAACACCAGGATGCGCATCGGCACCGAGTTGATGGCGCGCGGAATGGACTTCTCCGGATCTTTCGCTTCCCCGGCTGTGATGCCGATAATCTCAATACCGCCGTAGGCGAACATGACCATCTGGAGCGACATGACCATCCCGAGCCAGCCGTTGCTAAAGAAGCCGCCGTTGCTCCACAGGTTATGGATGCCGGTTGGCTGCCCACCGTTGCCGATACCCCAGATGATGATGCCGAAACCGGCGAGGATCATGATGATAATGGTCGCGACCTTGAAGAAGGAGAACCAGAACTCCAGCTCGCCAAACACCTTCACGCTCATCAGGTTGACGGCGCAGATGATCAGCACCACGCTCAGTACCCAGATCCAGTGCGGCACGGCGGGGAACCAGACCCCCATATAGATGCCAAACGCCGTCACATCGGCAATGGCGACAATCAGGATTTCAAAGCAGTAGGTCCAGCCGGTGATAAACCCGGCCAGCGGGCCTAAGTTTTCCTGCGCGTAGCGGGAGAAGGAACTGGCGGAGGGGTTGTGAACCGACATCTCCCCCAGCGCACGCATGATGATATAGGCCGCCACGCCGCCGATGATGTAGGCCAGCAGAACGCTTGGACCGGCCATTTTGATGGCATCTGCCGAGCCATAAAAAAGACCGGTGCCGATAGCCGAGCCCAGCGCCATAAAGCGGATGTGGCGGGTGCTCAATCCACGTTTAAGTTTGTTAGTGCTTTCCATTAAAATCTTGCCATTCAACACGAAAAAAACAAAAAACCACGGGGCCTTAAGCCCCGTGGTTAAACAATTTGTTGCCGTTGATTAATGGGCGTTGGATGTCACCTGACGCCCTGCCGCACGGTCCCAGATAATCGCCAGAACCAGTGCTACAACGGAAGGCATCAGCCAGGCCAGGCCCTGCTCGGACAGCGGCAGACGCTGTGTCCAGGCTGGCAGGATTTCTGCAAATGCTGATGCTTTGATCCCGTCAAGGATACCAAAAATCAGGCTGATAAACATGGCCGGCGCAATAATTCGCGTCGAGTTATGCCACCACGGGCGGGTGAAGCTCAGCACCACCAGCACGATACATGGCGGATAGATCGCCGTCAGCACCGGAATTGACACCTGAATCAGGTGGCTCAGACCGAGGTTTGACACCGCCATGGAGAAGATGCCGAGGATAAACACCAGCGTGCGGTAAGAGAGCGGCAGATACTGGGCGAAGAACTCCGCGCAGGCGCAGGTCAGACCCACCGCCGTCACCAGACAGGCCAGGAAAATCAGCGCCGCCAGCAGCATGCTGCCTGCACCACCAAAGGTATGCTGCACGTAAGCATGCAGGATCGCCGCGCCGTTTGCGTTCTGATCGACCAGCGTTGCGCTATCTGAGCCCAGACGGAACAGCGCCAGATACAGCAGCGTCAGGCCGACACCGGCCATCAGGCCAGCCCAGATGGTGTAGCGAGTCAGCAGACGCGCTTCGGTCACCCCGCGGGAACGCGCGGCGTTAACGATAACGATACCAAACACCATCGCACCGAGCGTATCCATTGTCAGATAGCCGTTCACGAAACCGTTTGAGAACGCCGCGTTCTGGTAAGCGTCCATCGCGGAGCTGATGGGCCCCGCAGGCCAGACGATGGCCGCAACCGCCAGCACGATCAGCGCCACAATTTTCAGCGGTGCCAGGAAGTTACCCACGGTATCCAGCAGTTTGCCGGGATAGAGAGAAACCAGAATCACGATGGCGAAGTAAATGAGGCTGTAAATAAACAGCGGCATCGCGCCGTCACCGGTCAGCGGGGCGATACCCACTTCAAAGGAGACGGTCGCCGTACGTGGGGTCGCGAACAGCGGGCCAACGGCCAGATAGCAGACGGTTGCCAGCAGAACGCCAGCCACTTTGCCAATCGGGGTGCTGAGGCTGTCCACACCGCCACCGACTTTCGCCAGCGCGATAACGGTCAGTACCGGCAGGCCCACGGCAGTAAGCAGGAAGCCAAACGCAGCCGTCCAGACGTGTTCACCCGCCTGTAAGCCAACCATTGGAGGAAAAATGATGTTACCTGCGCCAACGAACAGCGCAAATGTCATAAAGCCCAGCGCGATAATGTCACGCGATTTCAAGTGATGGGTCATAAAACCTTACTGCCTGTGGATGTGGTGTTGAATACGTTGAGATTTTCGCCATCCCTCACGGGACGATACAGCGGAAAATTTGCTCAATTTCAGCGGGATATGCTCCCGTCCTGGCGTGGCGAAGAATAGTTTTTCGATTTACCACGCAAATACAGTCGGTCTGACAGTATATGGGGGGCAATTTAAACGCTTATAACGTTTAAAGGCAAGAAGGGATCGTAAAACCAGAACAATATGCCAGCATGAAAATTCAGACCAAAATAATATGCCATGTATAAGAAAAACTCATGGCTAATCATGCGAACAAAAAAGCACCAGCCGTATAATATTCATCCGCGTTTCGCTTGACTGCAAAGCAAACGGGCCAGCAATCGCTGGCCCGTGGAAAGGTAGCCTGACACATCTGCCGTCAGGCGCTTTTTTTGGCAATTAATCGTTCCGGAATCACGAAGCTAAAGCGCGTGCCCTTACCCAGGGTGCTTTCGATATTGAGCCGGCTTTCGTGGTGGCTGACGGCATGCTTCACAATTGCCAGTCCCAGTCCGCTCCCGCCGGTCTGCCGCGAGCGCGCCTTATCCACCCGGTAGAACCGTTCGGTGAGACGCGGGAGGTGCTCGGGCCCAATCCCCGGCCCGTTGTCCTCGACGCTAAACTCAGCGCCCGCCGGGGTATGCTGCCAGCACACCGCGATATGCGTCCCTTTCGGGGTATGATTCACGGCGTTATAGACCAGGTTTGAGATAGCGCTTCGCAGCTCATCTTCACTGCCGAGCACTTTCAGCGTGTTATCAACGTCAAAACTCAGGGTGTGCTGATTATGACTCAGCGTTTGGGCTTCGCGCTCCACCACCCGCAACATCATCGGCACATCAATGATGTCGTTTAGCGCCAGCGACGGGGCAGCCTCAATCTTTGAAAGCGTCAGCAGCTGTTTGACCAGCCCTTCCATGCGGAACGTCTGCTCCCGCATGGTATGCAGTGCTTTCTCACGCGGCGCCCCCTCAAGCGTTTGCTCCTGCATCATCTCCAGGTAGCCCTGAAGCACCGTCAACGGCGTACGCAGCTCGTGGCTGACGTTGGCAAAGAAGTTACGTCTCGCGCCCTCAAGCTGGTGCATCTGGGTAACGTCCCGCGCCACCATCAGCCACTGCCGATCGCTGTAGGGCATCACGCGGATTTCCAGATGGCGACCGTTATTGAGCTTCAGATTGTGCGGGCGCGAAAAATCCCGCTTTTTCAGATACAGCGTGAACTCGGGATAACGCAGAAGGTTCAGGATGTTCTGACCATTATCATCCGGCCAGCGCAGGCCCAGCAGCTGTTGCGCGAGGCCATTACACCAGAAGATTGTCCCTTCTTCTGTCGTCAGGATCACCGCGTCCGGCAGCGACTCCGCACCGCTACGAAAGCGTTTGATCAGGCTTCCCAGCTCACGACGGCGCTTTTTGTTACGCATCTGCATCTGGTGCAGGCCGTAGAGTAGCGGTTCCCAGCTCCCGCTTCCCGGCGGGGGTGTCATACTTCTGTCGACCCACAGCCACCAGGAGAGACGCAGTAAATTCCAGAAATGCCAGACGAGCAATCCCGTCACGGCCACCAGTAAAAACCACGGCAAATAGCCAAAGATAGCCCCCAGAATGAGGGCCGGAATACAACATAAGATCAGTTCAAAGACGAGCCTTTTCCATGACAGACGTTCCAGCACGCGTCACACTCCTGTCATTGTTCAGAAACGGGTCGAGAAACGATAACCCGTGCCGCGGACCGTCTGTACCATGCGATCGTGGCCGCTCAGTTCCAGTGCTTTACGCAGGCGGCGAATATGGACGTCAACCGTTCGGTCTTCGACATAGACGTTAGTTCCCCAGACGTTATTCAGCAACTGTTCGCGGCTGTAAACGCGCTCCGGGTGGGTCATAAAGAAGTGCAGGAGTTTAAATTCGGTCGGTCCCATATCGAGGGGATTTTCACCGGTCATGACCCGGTGTGAGGTAGGATCCAGGCTCAGCCCCTGCATCTCAATCACCTCTTCCACCGCCATCGGTGAAATACGGCGCATCACGGCTTTGATACGCGCCACCAGCTCTTTCGGGGAGAACGGTTTAGTGATGTAATCGTCCGCGCCGGTTTCCAGACCGCGCACGCGATCCTCTTCCTCGCCGCGCGCCGTCAGCATTACCACCGGGATATCGCGGGTCATCGCCTCGCGTTTGATATGCTTGATAAACTGCAATCCGGAACCGCCAGGCAGCATCCAGTCCAGCAGGATCAGATCGGGCCAGGGTTCATTCAGCTGGTTCACCGCGCTGTCATAATCTTCCGCTTCAACCGGCTGGAAGCCATTTTGTTCAAGCACGAAGCACACCATTTCACGGATCGGAGCTTCATCTTCTACGACCAGAATACGTCTCGCCATACTTTGCCCTGTCTTATCGTATTTAAGTTACAAGTCTGTAATGCGGCGTCATTATGCGTCAGATTTATGACAGATTTATGAAAAACATTACCACTATAAATAGCAAACTGTTGTTTTATTACAGCGGTTATTTTCCGTTCCCTGAACGTTTATAATCCTGCTTTCTTATTATTGCCACGGATCTTTTATGCGCATACTTCACACCTCAGACTGGCACCTGGGTCAAAATTTTTACAGCAAAAGCCGCGCCGCGGAACATGAAGCGTTCCTGAACTGGCTGCTGGAGACGGCTCAGGCTGACGAGGTGGACGCGATTATTGTGGCGGGCGACATTTTTGATACCGGATCGCCGCCGAGCTATGCGCGTGAGCTGTACAACCGTTTTGTGGTCAACCTCCAGCAAACCGGTTGTCACCTGGTGATTGTCGCCGGAAACCATGACTCGGTGGCGACGCTGAATGAATCCCGCGATATTCTGGCGTTCCTCAATACCACCGTGGTGGCCAGCGCCGGACACGCGCCGCAGATCCTGAAAAAACGCGACGGCACGCCGGGCGCAGTGCTGTGCCCAATTCCGTTTTTACGCCCGCGCGATATCGTGCAAAGCCAGGCAGGTCTGTCCGGCAGCGAAAAACAGCAGCATCTGTTGCAGGCCATCACCCGCTATTATCACCAGCAACATACGGAAGCCTGCGCCCTGCGCGGCGATCAGGCCATTCCGATCATTGCCACCGGGCACCTCACCACCGTCGGAGCCAGTAAGAGTGATGCGGTGCGCGAGATCTATATCGGTACGCTGGACGCGTTTCCGGCGCAAAACTTTCCCCCGGCCGACTACATTGCCCTCGGGCATATTCACCGGGCGCAGATCATCGGCAGCTGCGAGCATATCCGCTACTGCGGCTCGCCCATTTCGCTCAGTTTTGACGAAACGGGCAAAGCCAAATCTGTGCATCTGGTGAGCTTCACCGGAGGCAAACTCAGCGCCGTTGAGACGCGTGAGGTGCCGGTCACCCAGCCGCTGGCGGTGCTGAAAGGCGATCTGGCCGCCATTACCGCTCAGCTTGAGCAGTGGCGCGGCGCAGCGCTTAATCCCCCCGTCTGGCTCGATATCGAAATCACCACCGACGACTACCTGTACGATATGCAGCGTAAAATTCAGACGCTGACGGAAGACCTTCCCGTGGAGGTGCTGCTGGTACGCCGCAGCCGCGAGCAGCGCGAGAAAATACTACTCAACGCCCAGCGTGAAACGCTTAGCGAACTTCGGGTTGAAGAGGTGTTCGCGCGGCGGCTTGCGCATGAAGAGGTGGACGAGGCCAGACGCACCAGGCTTAACGAGCTGTTTGCCCAGACCCTGCATTCCCTCCATGACGAGGACGAAAACGCATGAAAATTCTGAGCCTGCGCCTGAAAAATCTGAATTCGCTGAAGGGTGAGTGGAAAATTGATTTCACCGCGGAGCCGTTCGCCAGCAACGGACTGTTTGCCATCACCGGCGCAACCGGCGCGGGTAAAACCACGCTGCTGGATGCCATCTGCCTGGCGCTTTACCACGAAACGCCGCGTCTTAATAAGGTCTCTCAGGCGCAAAACGACCTGATGACGCGCGATACCGCCGAATGCCTGGCAGAAGTAGAATTTGAGGTCAAAGGCGTTGCTTATCGCGCTTTCTGGAGCCAGAACCGCGCCCGCAACCAGCCGGACGGGAACTTACAGGCACCGCGCGTTGAGCTGGCCCGCTGCGAAGACGGCAAAATTCTGGCCGACAAAGTCACGGATAAGCTGGAACAAACCGCCACGCTTACCGGGCTGGACTATGGTCGCTTTACCCGTTCGATGTTGCTCTCTCAGGGGCAGTTTGCCGCCTTCCTGAATGCTAAACCGAGCGATCGCGCTGAGCTGCTGGAAGAACTGACCGGCACGGAAATTTACGGCCAGATTTCCGCCATGGTTTTTGATAAACACAAAGCGGCACGTAACGCGCTGGAGGTGTGCGAAGCGCAGGCCGCAGGGGTTGTGCTGCTGAGCGAGGAACAGCAGCAGCACTTGCAGCAAAGTTTGCAGGCACTTACTGACGAAGAAAAAGTCCTGCTGGCACAGCAGCAAAGCCAACAGAAAGATTTTCAGTGGCTTACGCGTAACGACGAACTGATACGTGAGCAGCAGCGTGCAGCCGCTTCGCAGCAGCAGGCGCAACAGGCTCTGACGGACGCCGCGCCCCAACTGGCGAAGCTCAAGCTAGCGCAGCCCGCCGCCCAGCTACGTCCGCTATGGGAGTATCAGCAGGAGCAGACCACCCGCCTGGCGCAGACAACAGAGCGAATTGTTGAAGTAAATACTCGCTTACTCGACAGAGCGGCGCAGCGCTCGCGTATTCGCAACGGTGCGCTGCGCAACCGTGAACAGTTGCAGACAGAGCATACGGTACTGACGCAGTGGCTGACCGAACACGATCGTTTCCGTCAGTGGGGGCAGGAAATTGCCGGCTGGCGGGCGCATTTTACGCAACTGGGTCGCGATAAAAATCAGCTTGTTGCCCAGTCAGCGCGCATGGCTGAGCTTCGTCAGAAGCTGGCTGAGTTGCCTGAAAGTACGTTGACGCTGACGGCTGAGGATCTCGCGACGGCAATGGAGCAACAGGCACAATCGCGGGCGCTCCGCCAGCGTCTGACAGCGCTTCACGCTCGCTTTCAGCCGCTGCAAAAACGGCTGCGCCAGAATGCGGAAAGCGTGCAGAAAGCGCAGGCTGAGCAGGGTAAGCTCAATGATACGCTGACCCTGCGGCGTCAGCAGTTCAAAGAGAAAAATCAGCACTATGCCGACCTGAAAGCGCTCTGTGAGCGTGAGGCGACAATCAAGGATCTTGAGAACTATCGTGCTCAGCTCGAAGCGGGTAAGCCTTGCCCGCTCTGCGGTTCACGCGAACACCCGGCAGTTGTGCAATATCAGGCGCTTGAACTGACCGACAATCAGCGCCGCCGCGACGCACTGGAGAAAGAGGTTGCCGCGCTAAAAGAGGAAGGATTGCTGGTGCTCGGGCAGGTGAATGCGCTGACCCAGCAGATCCAGCGCGAGACAGAGGAAGCACAGGCTCTCTCTGAGGAAGAGCAAGCACTCACTAAAGAGTGGCTGGAGGTCTGCGCCTCCCTGAACATAGCGCTGAATATTCAGGATGATATTGCCCCCTGGATGAGCGAACAGGAACAGTATGAACGCCAGCTGTATCAGCTCAGCCAGCGTCTGACGCTGCAAAACCAGCTCAATGAACAGGAAGGTCAGGCGCGCCAGTACCAGCAGCAGCTGACGGCGACGCGTCAGGCGCTGGCGGCCTCGTTACAATCGCTGTCGCTTAGCGTGCCCGATGAAGGGGCTGAAAGCGCCTGGCTGAGCGCGCGCGAAAGCGAATATACCCTGTGGCAGGAAAAACAGGCCCAGCACGGTACGATTCAGGAACGTATTAACGCCCTGATGCCCATCCTGGAGACGCTGTCGGTTACCGATGATACAGAAGCCGACGCGGTTATTCCTGAGAACTGGCGCGGCATCCACGACGAATGCGTGTCGCTGCAAAGTCAGCTCACCACCCTACAGCAACAGGAGACGCTTGAGCGTGAACGGCTCCAGCAATCACAGGCTCAGTTCAACGCCGCGCTGACCGCGAGCTGCTTTGCCGATCGGGAAGCATTTCTCTCCGCCCTGCTGGATGAAACGTCGATCCGCCAGCTTGAACAACAAAAGCAGACGCTGGAGAACCAGCTCCAGCAGGCCACGGCGCTTTCGGTGCAGGCAAGCCAGCAGCTTCAGGCGCATCAGGCACAGCGCCCCGAGGGGCTGGAAACCGATGCCGCAACGCTTCAGGCGCAGTTACACCAGCTGGCGCAACAGCTTCGGGACAACACCACGCATCAGGGGGAGATCCGCCAGCAGCTCAAACAGGACGCCGATAACCGTCTGCACCAGCAGGCGCTTATGCAGCAGATTGAGGAGGCGGCGCGTCAGGCCGACGACTGGGGCTATCTCAACGCGCTGATAGGCTCCAGCACCGGCGATAAATTCCGTAAATTCGCCCAGGGGCTGACGCTGGATAATCTGGTGTGGCTTGCCAACCAGCAGCTCAACCGTCTGCATGGCCGCTATCTGCTTCAGCGTAAAGCCAGCGACGCGCTGGAGCTGGAAGTGGTCGATACCTGGCAGGCCGATGCGGTACGCGATACCCGTACCCTTTCCGGCGGGGAGAGTTTCCTGGTCAGTCTGGCGCTGGCTCTAGCGCTTTCCGATCTGGTCAGTCACAAAACGCGCATTGACTCGCTGTTCCTGGATGAAGGATTCGGCACGCTCGACAGCGAAACGCTGGACACCGCGCTGGACGCGCTCGACGCGCTGAACGCCACCGGGAAAACTATCGGCGTGATCAGCCACGTAGAGGCAATGAAAGAGCGCATTCCGGTGCAGATCAAAGTAAAGAAGATCAACGGGCTGGGATATAGCAGGCTGGACAGGGAGTTTGCGGTGCAGTAAATGGGGGGATGATGCGCTCTGGTGCCCTCACCCTGGCCCTCTCCCACGGGGAGAGGGTACAAACATCAAAAACGGTTTTGCGTTTATTCCGGCCAGAGCCACGCCGCGCCGCGCACTCCGCTGGAATCTCCGTGGACGGCTTTGCGGATCGGCGTTTCGCACTCGCCGCCAAATACCCACTGTTTCACCAGCGTTGGCACCGTGGCGTACAGCCGGTCGACGTTGCTCATGCCGCCGCCCAGTACAATCACGTCGGGATCAAGAATATTGATCACATGCGCCAGTGACTTAGCCAGCCGCATTTCGTAGCGGCTGAGCGCCAGTTCAGCCACCGGATCCTGCTCCTCAACCAGACGCATAATCTCGTTACCTTTCAGCGGCTGACCGCTCAGACGATGATAATCGGTGGCAAACCCCGTGCCGGAAATAAAGGTCTCAATACAGCCCTGCTTGCCACAGTAGCACGGTACTTCGGCGCGGTATTTGAGTTCATCTTCATCCATCCACGGCAACGGATTGTGCCCCCACTCGCCCGCGGTGCCGTTGCCGCCAATATGCGAGCGCCCACCGAGGGCCACGCCCGCCCCGCAGCCGGTGCCGATAATGACCGCAAATACGGTCTGCGCGCCAGCCGCTGCGCCATCCACGGCTTCAGAGACCGCCAGGCAGTTGGCATCATTCGCCAGACGCACTTCCCGGTTCAGGCGCTGGCTTAAGTCTTTATCAAACGGCTGACCGTTGAGCCAGGTGGAGTTGGCGTTTTTCACCACGCCGGTATACGGCGAAATGGAGCCGGGGATCCCCATCCCGACCGTGCCCGTCTCGCCCGTTGCCTGCTCTGCCATATCGACCAGGCGGGCAATCGTCTCTATGGTCTGGTGATAATCATCGCGCGGCGTAGGCAGACGGTGGCGAAACAGTTGCTCCCCCTGCTCGCTCAGCGCAATAACTTCTGTTTTGGTGCCGCCCAAATCAATCCCAATACGCACAAGACACTCCTCATTATTTTGATCATCAACAGAGTAGAAGCCCGCTTCCCGATTAGCAATGCAAGCGATGCGACAATTCGTTATCATGCCCGCTGATTTAACGACAAGGCCGTGGAAATTATCATGCTGTGGTTCAAAAATTTGATGGTTTACCGTCTCAGCCGCGACGTTTCGCTGCGTGCAGAAGAGATGGAAAAACAGTTAGCCGCTTACTCCTTTACCCCTTGCGGTAGCCAGGATATGGCAAAAACCGGCTGGGTTCCGCCAATGGGTTCTCAAAGCGATGCGCTGACCCACGCCAGCAGCACGGGGCAAATCATCGTTTGCGCCCGTAAAGAAGAGAAGATCCTGCCGACGCCCGTGGTTAAGCAGGCGCTCGAAGCGAAGATCTTCAAGCTGGAAGCTGAACAGGGCCGTAAGCTTAAAAAAACCGAAAAAGATTCGCTTAAGGATGAAGTGCTGCACTCGCTGCTGCCGCGCGCTTTTAGCCGCTTTAGCCAGACCATGATGTGGATCGACACCGTGAACGGGCTGATCACGGTGGACTGCGCCAGCGCCAAAAAAGCGGAAGATACGCTGGCGCTGCTGCGTAAGAGCCTTGGCTCATTACCGGTGGTACCGCTGGCGCTGGAAACGCCGATTGAGCTGACCCTGACCGAGTGGGTGCGCAGCGGGACTGCCGCGCAGGGCTTCCAGATCCTTGATGAAGCAGAGCTGAAAGCGCTGCTGGAAGATGGCGGCGTGATCCGCGCGAAGAAACAGGATCTGGTGAGCGACGAAATCGCCGTGCACATTGAAGCGGGTAAAGTGGTGACCAAACTGGCACTCGACTGGCAGCAGCGCATTCAGTTTGTGATGTGTGATGACGGCTCCGTGAAGCGCCTTAAGTTCTGCGATGAACTACGCGATCAGAACGAAGATATCGACCGCGAAGATTATGCTCAGCGCTTTGACGCAGACTTTATCCTGATGACCGGCGAGCTGGCGGCGCTGATTCAGAACCTGGTGGAAGGTCTCGGCGGCGAAGCGCAGCGCTGACAGGCAAAACGTAGGCCGGGTAAGCGAATGCGCCACCCGGCATGCTTTTATTTCAGATAACGGCACAGATAAGAGGTTGGCTCTGCAACCTGTAAATGGAACTCGCTGTGGCCCGGCACGTTGAAGACCTGCCCGGCACTATATACTTTCCACTCCGTTTCACCCGGCAGCAGGACGTTCAGCGCGCCGCTGACCACCGTCATCTCTTCCGCTTCTGCGGTGCCAAAGGTGTATTCCCCTTCCGCCATTACGCCGACACTGGCGCGGCCAGTGCTGCTGCTGGTAAAACCAATGGATTTCACTTTACCGGAAAAGTATTCGTTACTTTGAAGCATGAACTGGCCCTTATATTTATAGAGAAAAATCCACTATAGGGGGCATGCTCATGACCTGTCACGCAAAATCATTACACCAATAATTCTGACGCCAGGCGCGCCATCAGGACGTTAGAGAGCAGCACCGGAACATCCAGCGCCTTTTGCAGTAAATCACGATGCCGCTGATGGAAGCCCAGGCAGTCGAGCATCAGGACATCCGCCCCTCTGTCGATCAACTCCTGCCCGGCCGCAATCAGCTTCGCTTCGCTGTCCCAGAACGGGTTTGCCAGCGCGTACAGCGGGGTGTGCTCCAGCGCGGCCCACTTCACCGTCTGGTTATCCAGCAGTTCCTCAACGGGAACGATGACCCCAACCTGATGACCATCAACAATAGAGGCCACCAGCGGGGGGATAATCCGCATCGGTTCGAGCAGAATGGCATTACGCGCGCTGAGTCCTTTTACGGGTGCCGTGCTCATCAGCAAAATGACGTCATAGTCCTGATTGTCGAGCACTTCAATCACGCCCTGTAGCGCGCGCTCGATTTTCTGGCGCGACACATGCGCCAGTTTACCGTCACTGAGTAACGTTGCCAGGGGATCTTCCCCCTCTCCGACCGCGTAGTCCTCCATGACCTCTTCCCGACTCAGCTTCCCTAACAAACTGAGATGCGTGATTTGTTGTTCAGAGACATGCTCGGTTAAGAGCGGTAATACTTCGCTTACAGGGACCACACCAATCGTGAGGATCGCCAACGTCGCCTTCATTTTGATCGCCTTCCGTTACTACCACAACTGCCACACAGGTACAGGCTTACTACGCTGCACTGTTCATTTTTTCAACAAAACAGCACCAAGGGTAGCAGGGGATCTCTACACCGTAATGTAAAGATCGACTGGCCTTTCCGAATCCACCTGTAATAACTAAATATTAACTGCTGCTTAACATCAGCGATAAGTTAAAAGTGTGATTCAGGCACGGTTGTAACGGATTCGGATTCTTGTCAGGACTTCTCAGGATCCTCATAGCGTCGTTTCGCATCCAGCGCTTCCTGTTCGGTTTCATGTTCGCTGATCAGCGAATCAGGTTTAGGGTGATCGGCACGCAGCTGGTACCAGGTTACGGTCTGATCGCCGTTACCTTTTTCAACGGTAACGATGCGGGCTTCACGTGGATAGGGAGGTCTGGTTGGCATAGCTCATCCTTTTTTTATGTCTGAGCTATGAGTATAGACGGCTGTTAGCTGGCGCAAGCCAAACGCAGGGCGGTAATAATCTGAATCGCAACTTTCTCGGGTGACGCCGACGCATCCACAACGTGGTGTGCCGCCTCGCGGTACAGTGCATCGCGTTCGGCGAGGACGTCGCTGACCTCTTCATTCAGCGGTTTCGCGGTCAGCGCCGGGCGCTGTCCCTCTTCCGGAAACGCCTCCAGCCGCCCCACCAGCGTAGAGACCGGGGCACAGAGGTAGATCACGACACCCTTTTCGCGCATAAACTGGCGGTTATACGGTGCCAGAATAATGCCCCCACCGGTCGCGATCACGGTTGACGGCGCGGTCACCGCTTCCAGCGTGGCCATTTCACGCGCACGAAAGCTCTCCCAACCCTCATCTTCAACGATATCGGCGATGGTCTTACCGGCATTCTCCTGGAGCCAGTGGTCAGTATCGACAAACTGACTCTGGCACAGACGCGCCAGCTCCAGACCAACGGTGGTTTTCCCACAGCCGCGAGGGCCAACTAAAAAGATGGGTGGGTTCATAACCAGGTGTTCCCCTTGCTGCCGGATAACTGAAGGCTGTAAAGAAATGATTGCAGTAGATGTTGCGCTAACTTTACTGCAAAGCGGTACGGAATGACAAGCCTGTGGAAGCCACACTGTACCACAAAACCGACCGGAGGTGGGCTACGCCGGGCGGCGCTTCACTTCCAGCAGCCATTTATCCAGCTCGGCGGCAAACTGCTGGCGATCGCGCTGCGACAGGCTGTCCGGCCCACCGGTTTGCACGCCGCTGGAACGAAGCGTATCCATAAAATCACGCATGGTGAGCTTCTCGCGGATCGTTGCCGGCGAATAGCGTTCTCCGCGCGGGTTCAGCGCCGCCGCCCCTTTCGCCAGTACATCGGCAGCCAGCGGGATATCCGCGGTGATCACCAGATCTCCTGCGTCACACAGGCGTACTATCTCGTTATCCGCCACGTCAAACCCGGCCGGAACGCGCAGAGAACGGATGTATCTGGAGGGCGGCACGCGGATATTCTGGTTCGCCACCAGCGTCAGCGGCATCTGCACGCGCTCGGCAGCGCGAAATAAAATCTCTTTGATGACATTCGGACACGCGTCCGCATCAACCCAAATCGCCATAGTCTCTCCCCATTATGATTCTGGTGACTATTGTCGCCTGCATTTCGTTGTTAAGCTATCAATGAGAGATAACAACGCATAATAACGGAGAGACGTGATGGATAAGAAAATCGGGTTTATCGGCTGCGGAAATATGGGCAAAGCTATCCTCGGCGGACTGATTGCCAGTGGGCAGGTGCTGCCGGGGCAGATTTGGGTCTATACCCCATCCCCGGATAAAGTCGCGGCGCTGCGTGATGAGTATGGTGTCAACGCTGCCGAAAGCGCACAGGACGTGGCTCAGGTGGCGGATATTGTCTTTGGCGCCGTTAAGCCGAATATCATGATTAAAGTCCTGAGCGAGATCACCTCCAGCCTTAACAAAGAGACCCTGGTGGTGTCGATTGCCGCAGGCGTGACCCTCGATCAGCTCGCCCGCGCGCTGGGCCACGACCGTAAGATTGTTCGCGCCATGCCAAACACCCCGTCGCTGGTGAATGCCGGTATGACATCCGTTACCCCGAACGCGCTGGTCACATCTGAAGACGTGGCGGATGTACTGAATATTTTCCGCTGCTTCGGCGAAGCGGAAGTGATTGCCGAACCGATGATCCACCCGGTAGTCGGCGTGAGCGGCTCTGCCCCGGCATATGTCTTTATGTTTATCGAAGCCATGGCCGATGCCGCTGTACTGGGCGGAATGCCGCGCGCGCAGGCCTACAAATTTGCAGCGCAGGCGGTGATGGGCTCGGCCAAAATGGTGCTGGAAACGGGTAAACATCCGGGCGAACTGAAAGATATGGTGTGCTCGCCGGGGGGTACAACCATTGAAGCCGTGCGCGTGCTGGAAGATCGCGGGTTTCGCTCCGCCGTGATCGAGGCGATGGAAAAATGCATGGAAAAATCAGAGAAGCTCAGTAAGTCCTGATGCGCTACGCCGGGCGTCAGGCGGCCACTTCGGTGCGGCCCCGTCCGGCATTTTTGGCTTTATAGAGGGCCACGTCCGCCGCCTTTAGCCATTCACGATAGTGGGTGAACTGCGCCCCCCAGGGAGCAACCCCAACGCTGATACACAACCTCGCCATAGGTGCTCCATGCAGCGGCATGTTGACCAGCCGTTCGTGGACGCGCGACATCGCAGCAATCGCGCTGTCGGCAGGCGTGCCGGACATGATCACCGCGAACTCATCCCCGCCAAAACGGCCAATATAATCGCCTGAGCGCAGGGTCAGCTGAAGCTGGCGCGTGATGGCGACAATCGCTTCATCTCCCACGTCATGCCCCCAGGTGTCGTTGATCGTCTTGAAGTGATCGATATCGATGAGCAGTATCGTCGCCTGTCGATGGCTTCGACGGCAGGCCTCAAATTCGTTACGCAGCAGCGTTTCCCAGTGACGGCGATTGAACACGCCGGTCATTCCGTCGCGGGTACTCATCAGCTCAAGCCGACGCTTATGCTCTGCCAGACGGATCGCCGTGCGGTGGCTGAGCCAGGCAAACAGTATGGGGTAGACCACCAGCACGGGGAGCGTCAGCCACAACGCCAGTGGTTCAGAGGTCAATACCACAGGAGTACCCGTGGATTGCACGGTGAGCAGAGCAGACAGGGCAAGCAGCGCCAGTCCTGTCAGAAATAACCGACATCCCCCCGATCCCATCATATTCATGCCGATCATCACGATCAGCGCCGCCGTAGGTAGCGCATTGAACCCTATTAGCCCCATCCAGACACCGGCAATAATGGCATCGATTTTCAGATTAACAATTTCACTGCTGTGGGGTTCAGCCGAACGAAAAGCCAGCTGCCAGGCCAGATGGGGCCAGACAAAGACCCAGCCCACCAGCAATAACCACCAGACGCCGGAAAGAAACTGGCTCACCAGAACGCTGGCAAGCGGAACAAATAGCGCCGCCAGACCAACGATGCGTGCCAGCCGTATTCGCCGGGCAAATCGCAGACCGGAACGGTATGAATCATCCTGAGAAAGCTGCTGGTGCCACGCTTCCCGAATGTTCTCGTGATTGTCATAAAACTCATCATTCATCATTTTTGGGAATATTCTGAAACATTTTCCCAAATTATAGAGAGGGGGATAGCGGGGAAAGTATGAAATTTTGGGTGAGCCACAGCCGTGACTCACCCGTTAGCACTACGCCTGTTTTTTCAGGCACGCGCTCATAAACTTGCTGCGATCGTCGCCTTTCAGCATCTGCTGTGTCGCCTGGGCGTTGCACTCACGCATTTTTTGCTGCTGTGGGGTCAGGCTTTTTTCACCGGGTTTGGTCGCCCCATTTTTAAGGCAGTCGCTCATGTACGTTTTACGGGCATCCCCTTTCAGGCTTTGCGATGTCGCCTGTTGGTTACAGGTCGTCATGCGCTGCTGCTGGGGCGTTAACGTTTTCTCTTCCGCGTGTGCTGAGGCGATCAGACACAGGCCAGAGAGCAGGGTAACCAGTATTGTTGTTTTCATTGCACCATCCTTTATGTGAAGTTCCACGTTAAGTCTGGCTCGTTACGGGAAAAAAACCACCCAGCGACCCTGATTTTCGCCGGGCTCTGCGGTTATTTCAGCCCTGTATCGGCACAATATTCATTAACCGGTTTCGCCGGGGGGAGGCGGTAATTAATAACAGAAATTATGCGGTGAAAGGTGTGCTCTGTCTCAATTTAATTTTCCCTGCATAAATGTGTAAAAATAAAAACAGAGCGACGCCAGGCATCCTGCATGACAATTCTGTGACACGTCATTTCACCTCAGACAGGTTAGCTGCGAGGATGCCTTAAAAGCTTCTTTACGTATTGCTGAAGCAGCTCCGCATCTTCCGCAGGCACCTGGGAATCAGGACGCGCTTTTTCCAGCGCGCCTTCAACGTTGTCGATCAACGCCTCCTGCTCCGGTTTTGCCATCTGTCGCAGCAGCGCCGTCACAACGATTTCCAGCGCCTCGACCTGGGCAACCAGCTCTTTTGACTCTTCTTCCTTTTGGGCAAGCTTAACCAACAACTCAGCAATGAGATTTTTCATGGTGCTATTTCCTTATGTGATTTCCCCTGAAATTAACACCCTCTCTGAATAATGAAAAGCATGGATTGGCTTTATCTTATGCAAAAGTGACATCGCTGCCAAAAAAGATATTTCAGCGCGAAAGCGAAACGTTTTCCTGAAAGAAAGGCGCCGCGTTTCGTTATATAAAAATGCGGCGTTCATAAGAATAAATAATATATTATCGTGTTTACCGGGCCGACTTTGCCTCAGCGATTCGCCTGCGGCGTCGCAAGGCAAAGGCCAGTTGAATAATATTCAGCAGGACCACCACCGCCGTCGCGGCAAATACCCAGCGGAAACCCGCCATCGCCGAGACCGAGGCGCCGATAAGCGGGCCTGCTACGTTGCCTAAATACATGAACGACTGGTTGTAGCCAAAAATGCGGCCGGTTACCTGGTCACTGGAATATTTCACCAGCAGCGTCTGAACAGCGGGCAGCATGGCGCCATCCGCGAAGCCAAGCAGGAAGCGCAGGATGCCGAGCTGAAGAGGTGTGGTGACGAATGACATGGCAAAGAAAAGGATCACCGCAATGATGAGCGTTGCCATCAGAATACGTGCCGTACCGATCCTGTCGCCCAGTTTCCCCAGACGCGGAGCAGACATCAGCGCCGACACGCCCGGCACCGCGGCAATCATCCCGCTCAGAAAAGCAATGTTGCTGCTGTCCGGCGCCATCGACTTGATAAACAGCGCCAGAATCGGCCCTACCGAACCGTTACAGAGCTGGATCACCATCGTCGTCACAAAGAGGCTAATCATCAGGCCAGGATAAGGCAGCGAGGCGAAAACCGCTTTTCCGCTCAGGCGTTCGGATTTGCTGACAACAGGCCGCCCGCCCTCTTTAATCAGAAAAAGGGTGACCAGAAAGCTGATCGTTAGCAGGATCGCGGTAATGATAAAGACCGCACGCAGCCCGACATGGTCAGCCAGGAAGCCGCCGAGCAGCGGGCCGCCAATTACCCCGCTGATCTGGGCGGTGGAAAGCGTGCTGAGCGCCCAGCCGCTTCGCTCACGCGGTACCTGTGAGGCCACCAGCGCCATGGCATTTGGAATATAACCGGAGGTCAGCCCCATTATCGCCCGCAGAATAAACAGCTGCCAGACGTTGGTGGCGAAGGCCTGGAGCAAAATGGCTATCGCCATCCCCAGCGAGGCGCGGAGCAGCATCAACTTGCGCCCCTTGCGATCCGCCAGGCTGCCCCACATCGGCGACACAATGGCGGAGACCAGAAACGTCACGCTGAACGTCAGGCCGGACCACATAGAGAGCGCTTCATGGGAAGTCACTCCCAGCTGCGACACATACAGCGGCAGGAAGGGCAATATCTGGCTGATAGCCAGTCCGGTGAAGAAGCAGCCGAACCAGACTGAAATGAGATTAACTTTCCAGGATTCCATAACAGAAATAGTCTTCATTTTTAGGCGAATTCGCCGACAGATTAGCAAGTTACGCGCAATGACATAGCGCCAGAGATGCGGCCTTGCAGACTTTGGTGTTTTATCTTCCCAGTCATCATATTTGTGAAACAAGTCACAATTTATCCAATTTTTGGCGGAAGATTATGCTTCATCGACATAATCCATAGCCGCGCATCCCCAGATGGAAATGGTTGGCATGGGCGGCATTATAGTCCGGCCCCAGACCGTTACCGTAATAGCCACAGCTTGCCGAGAGCAGGGCCTGTAGCCAGGGCTGCGTCTTTTCCGCTTTCCAGCCGTTCAGGACGGTAACGCGCTGTCCATTTGCCAGCCTGAAAGCGCTGATATCCAGCGCATCCGCCGTGGCATGTTCACTGCGCCGCGCATCCGGGCGGCTGTAGATATTGCGGCAGGCGAAACTGCCCAGATGTTCAATACGCGTAAGCTCGCTTCCGGTCCAGGTTTTGGTGAGCGGTCGGGCCTGCTGGCTGACAAACAGCGCCGAACTTAACGCCAGCGGGCAACTGGCCAGAAAGCTGCTGTTCAGGCTCACCGGGCCAAAATCGCGCACGCGCACCACGTTACTCAGCGGACACTCACCGGCGCTGTCAGCGACAGCCTGGGTACGGATAAGCTGGCGTTGATTCGCCTGCGCTAACAGGCTTTCGCACGCCTGCGGTGTTAAACGTCGAAGTTTAAACTGGGTGATTTTTCCGGGCGGATCGTCAAGCGTAAGCGGCACGAAAGGATTGTAATACGGCGGCAACCAGCGGTAGCCCACCGTGGCGATCCCGGCAATAACAATAAGAATAAGCAGACCTTTTCCTTTCACGCGCCCCCCTTCAGCATCCCTCAAAACATTATGGCAGAAGGCCGCGAAACCCGCCGGGCATCGTGGTATGTTATTGGCTTTTCGTCAGACTGGAAGAGAGTGAGATGGCAAAGCAGCGCGTAGGTATTGTCTTTGGGGGAAAATCGGCAGAGCACGAGGTGTCATTGCAATCGGCTAAAAATATCGTTGATGCGATTGATAAAAGCCGTTTTGACGTGGTGCTGCTGGGCATTGATAAACAGGGCCAGTGGCATGTTAACGATGCCAGCCAGTATCTGTTACACGCTGACGATCCGGCGCACATTGCCCTTAATCCTTCTGATGTCAGCGTCGCAACGGTTCCAGGCGTGGAACAGGGACAGCTTATCGATGCCGGGAACGCGCAGGCGCTGGCACAGATTGACGTGGTATTCCCTATCGTTCACGGCACGCTGGGCGAAGACGGCTCTCTGCAAGGCATGTTGCGGATGGCGAACCTGCCGTTTGTCGGTTCCGATGTGCTGGGCTCTGCCGCCTGCATGGATAAAGACGTCACAAAACGTCTCCTGCGCGACGCCGGTCTGAATATTGCGCCGTTCGTGACGCTCACTCGCGCCAACCGCGATAAACACAGTTTCGCGCAGATCCAGGCGCAACTCGGCCTGCCGCTGTTTGTGAAACCAGCAAATCAGGGCTCGTCCGTCGGCGTCAGCAAAGTCACCAGCGAAGCGCAGTTTAACGATGCCGTTCGTATGGCCTTTGAGTTTGACCATAAGGTGGTGGTTGAGCAGGGAATTAACGGACGCGAAATTGAGTGCGCCGTACTGGGCAACGACTTCCCGCAGGCGAGTACCTGTGGTGAAGTGGTACTGAACAGTGACTTCTATTCCTACGACACCAAATATATTGACGATAAAGGTGCCCAGGTTGTGGTTCCCGCCGCGCTCGATCCTGACGTTAACGACAAGATCCGGGCGATCGCCGTTGAAGCCTATCAGGCGCTGGGATGCTGTGGGATGGCGCGCGTCGACGTGTTTCTGACGCCGGATAACGAGGTGGTGATTAACGAAATCAACACCCTGCCGGGCTTTACCAATATCAGTATGTACCCGAAGCTGTGGCAGGCCAGCGGGATAAGCTATCCGGAACTGATCACCCGCCTGATTGAACTGGCACTGGAGCGCCACGCCGCTGACAGCGCCCTGAAAAGTTCCGTTAACTAACGCTTAGTCGGCTTTCTCTGCCGTCGTAGTCTCATCGGGACGACGGCGGATAATAAATCCCGCCAGCCAGAAACTGATTACCCAGGTTACCAGCCCAACCGCATAGGTTTGCCAGCCTTTCGCTTCAAATCCCAGCAGCCCGACAACACCGTTGAGAATAAAGATCAGCCCGATCGCAAAGGCGTAGTAATGCCAGTCACGGCGTAATTTGGAAGTGAGCTTCATGACAACTCCGGCAGAAAAAAAACTATCCTCTCACAGTTCGATAAAGGCGTCTGTGGCGGATACGTAAATTCTGAAATGCAGCGCAGTTTCACTTATGTTATCAATTTGTGACGTGATGCAGAAATCGACAATCCAGGAGAAATCCTGAGCTGAATTTCCCACGATTCTGATATTGACAAATGCTATGACCTGTCACACTCACCCTGTACGACGCGTATTAAACAGAGTGATATTTTCGGGAGGTCTTATGGCAGACTTTACATTGTCGAAACCGATTTTTGGCGGAAAACAACCAAAAACCTCCACGGCGGGGAATATTGCCTATGCCCTGTTTGTTCTGTTTTGTTTCTGGGCAGGAACCCAACTGCTGAATATGCTGGTGCATGCCCCTGGCGTGTATGAGCATCTCATGCAGGTGCAGGATACAGGCCGCCCGCGCGTTGAAATCGGTTTAGGCGTGAGCACCGTATTTGGACTCATTCCCTTCCTCGCGGGCAGCATGGTTCTGGGCGTGATTGCCCTCGTCCTGCGCTGGCGCAACCGCCATTGATTACAGTCCCATACAGCGTGCCCGACGATCGTCAACGCGTTTCGCGAACCAGGCGGTCGTCAGGTTACGCGTGATCTTCGGGCTTTCCAGCTGAATGCCTGGCAGAATGGCTCTGGGTAATGCCTTTCCACTTTTCTTCTCGGCCAGCGCAAAGACCTGCTTATACAGATCCGTTTTCTCAAACGCCAGGCTGTCGCCCTTCTCCAGCTGTCGGCGAATGTCGCTGTTGCTCATCTCCAGCTTTGTCGACAGTTTTCGCACCGCACGTTCGGTTGTCCCTGCCTCACTGCTGCCATATGCAATGAGATCGCCGTCCAAAGCGAGCTTTACGCCGCTGGCGCGGCTTACCGCATTCTGGAAGGCTGCATTTCGGCTGGCATACCAGCCCGCGTTAAAGTCGGCAAAGCGATACAGCGGTTTATCGTAGTTGGCCGGATAATTTAGCAGGTGATACGTCCCAAACCACAGCCCACCGCGCAGGGAGAAGACCTCCTGACGTACCGTACCGTCGATATCCCACGGATAGCCGTCGGTATGCTTTTCCGCAAATGCGATACTGACCTGCATCGGACCGCCGGTATGCACCGGATTTAGCGAGCCAAACAGCTTCTGCCCCATCGGCACCATATTGATGAAATCATCGAAAATGGCGCTAAGCTGTTTCTCGGTTTTCACCGTATCCAGCCGTTCACTGTAGCTTTTACCGTTTGGCGAGGTGATTTTAAGGGCGGTATGCACCAGGAAAACCGGGATATGCATCGATTCGGCCCGGCGGTCGATCTCTTTCCAGGCAATTTTGTTCAGGCCAGGCACAACAGGATCTGACTGATACATCGATTCCTGCTGCGCCACCGCGAGCACCGAGCAGATATTCTCCTCGGTAGGCGCGATCTTCTGGCTTTTGAAGGTCGCTGCCAGCGCATCAGCCCACTCACTGCGATCCTTCACGCTGGCGGGCATTTTTTGCCGCACCACGCTCGCCACATCAACGGGCTTCTCCCCTTCTTTGAGCGGGGCAGCCCCTTTTTCGGCACAGCCCGCCAGCACAAAAGCGGCGAGTAACGTCAGCGGTAATGCACGTGGTACGGCAAATGGCATAGCAATTCCTTTTTAACCTAATGTATGGGTGACTTCCTGCACGTCCTTATCGTCCAGCTCACGCTCGAAACTGCGTAAACGTTTGTAGATGGACATCAGCTCCACCAGCGTAGTCCAGGAGCTAATCAGATACTGGAACGAACCGCGAACCTGACCAAAGACGTTGGTGATTTGGGTCATCAGACCGAGCGTAATCGTACCCGCAACGATGGACGGGAACAGCAGGAACAACCCGAAAACGTTATCAACCTGAAGATAAAGAATGCGCGCGATATTGAAATACATGTAATGGAAATAGAGGCGGAAATAGTTACGACGTACGGCGCCAAACAGCTCACGCACGGTAGGTGGTGACGCACGGTTGGCATCGTCTTCGCCATACACCAGCTCTTTACGGTAGGCCGCTTCCACGCGCTGGTTTTTAAACTCCAGCCCCGGCAGCTTGATCCCCACCACCGCCAGCAGCCCCGTTCCCATCAGCGACCAGACAATCGCAGCAATCACCAGGCCGTATGGCAGATGGCCGACAATCGGCAGCTCCGGAACGTGCGACGAGAGCGTCACCAGCACCGGCAGGAAGGCGATCAGCGTCATGATGGCGTTGATAAAGCTCACGCCCATATCTTCCAGAGTAGAGGCAAAACGCATGGTGTCTTCCTGCACACGCTGTGCGGCACCTTCGATATGCCGCAGGTGCTGCCAGTGCGCCATATAGTGTTCGTTCATCGCGGTACGCCAGCGGAACACATAGTGGCTGACGAAAAAGTTATTCATCACGCCAATCACCACGGCGATAAGGGCGATGCCGAGGAAGATCCCCACCTCATGGTAGAACTGATTGATGGTCACTTTATGCGGCGAACTCAGCGCCGTCTGGATCAGATCGTAAAACGGCGCATACCAGGCGTTGACCGCTACGCCCACTTCCACCAGGAACCAGGTGACAAAGATGATTAACGACGTGCCGAGAATCGACCAGTATTGCCAGCGGTGAGGAGAATAGACGAACCAGAACATGGCAAAAAGCCCTACGCAGAGCACGTAATAAGCGTAGAAAAGCAGATAGCTCATGGACCAGAAGCGCGCTGCGCTAATGGGAATGTCGCCCGTTGCCCCCGTAAGACGGGTCAGCCACGCGCCGCCACCGGCCTGCCAGAAAATGACAGCCAGCAGTGCCCAAATAAATGCCGACAGGAAAAAGGGCCCCGGCTTTGGGAAAAAAGACTTAAACATTGTGCTTCCTTTTGTTGTTATGGCTGTTGCTGTGTTCAACATATCGCCACACGAAACCTTGCCTGTGCCAGCCTCCCGGCTCAGGCAAAAAAGTGAGACCTGCGGGTGAATTATTAGTTCGCTTCCCAGTTTTCAAGAATTGTTTCGGTGCGTTTCATTCGCAACAGCGATCGTAGCGTCTATCATACGGTCGATGTCACAAAATGGGAGCCACGCCGCAAGTAAATTGTTCAAATTTACCCACGGTTACGTTTTTCTCGCTATCGTTATGCAAATCGGGCCATTGCCCGACGTCGATTAGTAGTATAACTACCCGTAACTTTCCTTATTCACTTGATGGATGCTTTTCGTTGAAACGTTGTCTGCTCTCTATCGCCGCGCTGTGTGCGGTGAGCCTGTCCACCGCCCAGGCAGCACAGCCTCTGACGGCCCCGGTTCTGGCCTCTGACATTGCCGATCGCTACGCGAACCTTATTTATTACGGCAGCGGTGCGACGGGAATGGCGCTGGTCGTGATCGACGGTAACCAGCGGGTGTTTCGCAGCTTCGGTGAAACACGACCGGGAAATAACGTTCGTCCGCAGCTGGATTCCGTTATCCGTGTCGCATCGATAACCAAGCTGATGACCAGCGAAATGCTGGTCAAACTGCTCGATCAGGGCGTGGTGAAACTCGACGATCCGCTCAGCAAATATGCACCGCCCGGCGCTCGCGTTCCGACATATCAGGGAACGCCGATCAGACTGGTGAATCTGGCGACCCATACCAGCGCCCTGCCGCGAGAACAGCCCGGTGGCGCTGCGCATCGCCCTGTCTTTGTCTGGCCAACCCGCGAGCAACGCTGGAACTACCTGAGCACAGCTACCCTGAAATCGGCCCCGGGCTCGCAGGCCGGCTATTCTAACCTGGCGTTCGATCTGCTGGCCGACGCTTTAGCGACGGCCTCGGGTAAGCCCTACCCTCAACTGTTTGAAGAGCAGATCACGCGTCCGCTCGGAATGAAAGATACCACTTACACCCCCTCCCCGGACCAGTGCAAGCGTCTGATGGTGGCGGAAAAAGGGGCCAGCCCGTGCAATAACACGCTGGCCGCCATTGGCAGCGGTGGAGTTTACTCTACGCCTGGCGACATGATGCGCTGGATGCAACAGTTCCTCTCATCGGATTTTTACGCGCGCAGCAATCAGGCCGACCGAATGCAGACGCTCATCTACCAGCGTGCTCAGCTACGTCGCGTCATTGGCATGGATGTTCCAGGTAAAGCCGATGCCCTCGGCATGGGCTGGGTGTATATGGCGCCAAAAGATGGCCGACCGGGGATTATTCAAAAAACCGGAGGAGGTGGCGGATTCATCACCTACATGGCGATGATTCCGCAATCAAACGTAGGCGCTTTTGTGGTGGTCACCCGGTCGCCAAATACACGCTTCGTGAATATGAGTGATGGCGTAAATAACCTGGTGGCCGAGCTGAGCGCCAATAAAGCGCAGGTGCTTACGGCCTCTAACTGATCTCAATAGTCCGTGGGCAAACGGTTGATACTGATCAGTTTGCCCCGGCTCATATTGATGTAGTTCCCCTGTCGCAGCGCCGCCAGAACCTCAGCAACGACCGAACGAGAAATACGAGTGCTACGCTGAATATGATTCATAACACCAATTTTTGAACGTAGCGTGTCATCCCACTCGGCCATATTGATCAGCATCGCCCGGATTTGGCTATAGGAATTATTTCCGACCAATTGCATGTCACGTTTTCCCAATAAATGGTTTAGCCATGACAGCCAGCAGAAAGCCTCTTGCCAAAGTTGTGCTTCCTGAATAAGCTGGCACGCGTCAGATGCCGGTAAATAAAATCCGGTACAAGGCGTTTGTGCCATCAGAGAATATTCAAGATAGTTTTCATTTATCCATGCGCTTAAACCGTGGATATACGGTGCCCGCGCAATACCCATAAGTAATTCGTCTGATTTACGGTGGACGGCAGTCAGGCCGGATTGTATGACAACGGTCAATGGTTCATCATCATTATTGCCGGTAGTTATTAATTGTTGTGGTTCGATCTTAAATGGGGTACCGGCGACTTCCAGACACTTTATGAGCCGGCTTAATTCAGAAAGTGGCTTCGCATTAACGTTCATGCATACCTCAAGTCATCTGTATCTGTCGGTTCTTTATAATTTTTAAAACACATAAAAAAGCGGGGGAAAAATCCCCCGCGCTTTCTATATTACCAGGTGTATTTCACACCCAGGTTTGCTCCCCAGTTCTGGTCAACGTCGCCGCCGCCCAGATAAGTCGCATCAGTGTAAGCACTGAAGTTTTTCGTGAAGCTGAACTGAGTGCCCAGTCCCACGCGAACCGCAGAGCCTTCCACGCCGTTATCAATGCTGTCATTGTTGATATCAGCATTGTTGTCGGCATCGTCATACACGTAAGCCAGTTTGAAGTAAGGCGTTAATGCCTGCTCGCCGCCGTAGTTGAAGGTATAACCTGCATCCACGCCGAGCTCATAACGCATACTGTCGTAAGACTGACCATCGATACGCATGTCGTTGCTTAACTGGTAGTCATCACCGGACTGGAACAGGCCAGAGATCGCCGCGTAAGGCGTGATGTAGCCAGACAGGTTTGGTTTCCAGTCATAGCCCAGTTTCATCCCGAAACCAACGGCGTCAGTCGTCGTATTACCGTCAACATACTGACCGTTGCTCATGGTAGCAGAGAGGTCGTTGTTGAAGCGGGTGTAGCTCAGGGAGCTGTCGAGGAAGATGTCGTTCATGAACTTCGCCGACGCGTAGATCATCGCAGTCTGGCTGTCCTGATCGACCTGACCAGTACGATCGCTGATATCACCCTTCGCGAAACCAGCCGCACCACCGACAATCCACTTCGCGTTATTACCGTCGATCTGAGTATCCAGACCTACCATAATGCCGCTTACGTCCTGATCGTAGCTAACGGTGCCATTATCCGCGTCAAAGTTGCCGCCGAAATAGCTCACCCATGCGCCGCCGTTATCTGCCAGGCCATGACGGCTGTTGGTCAGACGGGTACCCACGGTATCCTGTTGCAGATTCCAGATGTTGGTATTAGCAGAAGGAATGCTCAGCGCCATGTTGGCGTAGTCAGTCAGCTCTTCCTGCTGGAGAACAACGGTGTCGCCCTTCTGCTGCGCCTGATAGGTGTAAGCACCTAAATCGGCTTTGTTTGCGGCAGTAAAGCTGGCTGCGGTATCCGCGTTATTGTCATAGACGCGAACGATCTCTTTGTTTTTGTAGTCAGCTACGGAGCCTGCGCCGGTCGCATCGTCGATGCGCACTTTATAGTTACCGGCAACGTCACCATTCACCGCCAGATGGCCGTCGGAGTTCAGCGCGACAATACCGTAATCGTAGTCTGCTTTATAGCGATCGTTGGTGATATAGCGTGCGTTGTTCAGGTCGCTGTTCAGCACATAATCGCGGCTGGCAACGTTGAGCACACCGCCATCAGTCAGCACCATATTGTGTGTATCAACCTGACCCAGACCCAGCGCCAGCTCTGCACCGTTGTCCACGGTAATAGTGTTGGCATACAGCTCAGCTGTCTCTTCAGTCAGTGCAGCACGGCTGTAGCTATCCAGATACAGGCTGTCGGTTGCTACTGCGCCGCTGTCGCCGATGTTCAGGCCAGACGCATTGGTCAGGGTGATGGAATCAGCCAGCAGGCCGGAGTTTTCAACATTGACCTGAGACTGGTTATTCACCGTCAGCGCGTCGATGTTGGAGATCTTACGGGTATCCCACTCGGAACCGTTATCCAGCGCCACGTTGAACAGGCCGCTCTGATAAACCTCTTCACCCGCAACGTGACCGTTGCTGTCGTAGGTAGAATCAGGCCAGATGCTGTTTGGAGAAAGCGTGTGCCAGTCTACATCGCTGTAGCCTTCACCATACATCTGCGCCGTGCCGATGGCTTCAACGCTGGACTGCGCGGCACCCACCCATTTACTGCCGTTGGTCAGTGTGACATCCAGCTTGTCGGTATCATCCCAGCCGTTGGTAGTTGGGTTATAGACGCCGTCATCAGTGGTATCCGTTGCCGGATCGCCATTCTCGTAGAAGTTGTTATCAAAGGTGCTGGCGAAAAGGATGTCGCCGGTAATGGTAGAGTGATCGAAGGTGGCGGTGGTCTGCATGGCGTTATCAGACGCGCCAGCAACAACGATCAGCGCCGCATCATCCGCAGCCGTGGCGTTGGTTTCACCGTAGTCGCTCGGCTTCGCCGTTTGACCGTAGAAGCCACTGGTACCGAGATCGCTGTACGCGCCAGAGGTCAGCACAGAGTCTTTCACCACCAGCGTATCGGTAAAGATATTGCTGCTGTTAGCAACCCCTTCAACACCGTCGTATGGCGTGTTATCCAGTTCATGGTAACCCTGCGTCAGTGTAATACCCGCGATGTGGGAATTGTTCTGAATAACGATATCAGATTCAACGTCCAGGGTGATCGCGTTACCCAGACCATAGGTGTCCAGATAATGCGTTTCAGTGGTTTCGCCGTTAACGACATCATACGCGTAATGCTCGTAGGTATCGTTGATGGTGGAGTTATCAACAGTCAGGCTAAAACGATCATACTGGGTATGAGTGGTGCCGTCAGTATCCACGCCATCTGCACACGTCGTGGTCATACACTCTGACGTGATCATGCCGTTAATGGTGCTGTTAGAAATACTCAACGCGTTCGCACGGCCATTGACACCATCATCCAGATAGTATGTTGAAATAACTCCGTTTACGGTTGATTTATTGATGACTGGATAAATGTCACCATCATGTGTGGCATCTGAATAATCCCAGTCAGAATAACCATAATACCATGGCGTGGACGCGGTATTGTCATATCCAAAAGTATTATATGTCGTGCCGGATATATCTTTCGCATTGGCCTGAGAAGCGATAGCCAGTGTGCAGGCTAATGCAAGTTGTGATACAACCAGTTTCTTTTTCCATGTTTGCATTGGGTCATCCCTCCTCAGGGACGTAAGCAAGTTTGTCCATCAAATCATTTGGCAACATTAAATTGCGGAAGGAATTATGCAGTTTCACTTCGAAAAGGTTCAATGAATGATTCCATTAAGTCCGTATTCAGACAAATAAGCTTATAAACCCAAGGCAATAACAATCATTATGAATAAATATTATAAATTCAATTGATTACAAACCACCTCAATCGGGCCGACACATGTAATATAACACAATGAATCATTCATAGTTATAATCCCCACCCAATACAGAAGCCTCGCCAATATTGCACACCCCTCTCAACACCATAATAAGTCTTATAATATATAAATTACATGTAGCGAATATTAGTCGATTTCGAAAATCTAAAAGACAACTTTAGTAAAACACCGCTCCCCGCTTTCAGGTACACTATGCCTCTTTGTTCCACAAACATCAGGCATACCATGACCGATTTAATTGCACGTCCCCGTCGCCTGCGCAAGTCACCCGCACTGCGCGCCATGTTTGAAGAGACAACACTGACCTTAAACGATCTGGTGTTGCCGATTTTTGTTGAAGAAGAGATCGATGACTACAAAGCCATCGACGCGATGCCGGGCGTGATGCGCATTCCTGAAAAGCATCTGGCCCGCGAGATCGAACGCATTGCGAATGCGGGCATCCGCTCGGTAATGACGTTCGGTATCTCCCACCACACTGACGCGACCGGCAGCGATGCCTGGAAAGAAGACGGCCTCGTCGCCCGCATGTCGCGCATCTGCAAAGAGAGTGTGCCGGAGATGATCGTCATGTCCGATACCTGCTTCTGCGAATACACCTCTCATGGCCACTGCGGTGTGCTGTGCGATCACGGCGTGGACAACGATGCGACCCTGCTAAATCTGGGCAAGCAGGCGGTGGTTGCCGCCGCTGCGGGTGCGGATTTCATTGCGCCTTCTGCGGCGATGGATGGACAGGTGCAGGCGATCCGTCAGGCGCTGGACGCTGCGGGCTTCACCGATACCGCCATCATGTCCTACTCCACCAAATTCGCCTCCTCTTTCTACGGCCCGTTCCGTGAAGCAGCCGGCACGGCGCTGAAAGGCGATCGTAAAACCTATCAGATGAACCCGCTGAACCGCCGCGAAGCGATTCGTGAGTCTCTGCTGGATGAAGCCCAGGGCGCTGACTGCCTGATGGTGAAACCGGCTGGCGCATACCTGGATATCCTGCGCGACATTCGCGAACGCACCGAACTGCCGCTGGGCGCCTACCAGGTGAGCGGCGAGTACGCGATGATCAAATTCGCCGCGCAGGCGGGTGCCATCGACGAAGAGAAAGTGATCCTCGAAAGCCTGGGGGCGATCAAACGCGCGGGCGCGGATCTGATCTTCAGCTATTTCGCGCTGGATCTGGCTGAGAAGAAAATTCTGCGTTAATCCGCTTTAGCGCCGGGTAACGACTTCGCCTTACCCGGCCTGCTCTCTGCGCTAATCTTCACTAAACTGCAATACAAACGACATCTCCTCCTTCTACTGTCTGGGCAAGACGGCAGGAGGAGTGATCAATGTTTAGTCTCGACAGCGTTCTTGATGACCTTTGGCCTCAGGCGAGGCCCGCACCCTGGCAAAAAAGTCTGTTAAAAAGACTGCTTCACGAAGACGAATTTCAGCAGTTTGCCGCCAGCCACCGTCACCTGAAAGGGCTGGATATGGTGGAGCAGGTACTGGAACACCTTGATATTCACTGCTCCGTTTCCGCCCGCGACCTCGAACAAATCCCCGAACACGGCCCACTCATTGTGATAGCGAACCACCCCACCGGCACCCTGGATGGGCTGGCGCTGCTGTATGCCGTTTCCCGCGTGCGCCGCGACGTCAGGGTTGTTACCAACAGGATGCTGTCCCACCTTGAGCCCCTCAGTTCATTATTTATTCCCGTAGATAATATGGGCGGAAGAACCGCAAAAGCTTCGCTGATACAGATGGAGCAGCACCTGCAAAACGCCGGCGTGCTGATCTTCTTTCCGGCGGGCGAAGTTTCCCGCCCAACGCGCAAAGGCATCCGCGATAAAAAATGGCATCCGGGCTTTATCAAGCTGGCCGGCAAACTACGGGTGCCGCTACTCCCGGTACATATCCAGGCGCACAACAGCCTGCTGTTTTATGCCAGTACCCTGGTCTCGCCAACGGTATCCATGCTGCTGCTGATGCAACAGATGTTTCGCCGCCGTCACAGTCAGCTGCCGATCAAAATCGGCCAGCAGATTGCCTGGAATGACCGGTTTAGTTCTACCCTTTCATCGCGTGAGATGGCCGAGCAGTGTCGTCAGCACGTGATACGTCTTGGCAAGGGATTGCCTGGCGTCTTTAAAACCCAGTGCGCCATTGCCCGCCCGGAAGACAGGGCCACGCTCAAGCGCGAACTGGCGCAGGCCGAGTGTCTGGGCAAAACCAGCGATGGTAAGGCCATCTATCTTTGGCAGCGCAACGGGCAGGAAGAGGCGCCTCTGCTGCGCGAGCTTGGGCGGCTGCGCGAGATTGCCTTTCGTGCCGTGGAGGAAGGCAGCGGGAAGCGCCGGGATACCGACAGCTACGATGATGACTATCTGCACCTTATTCTGTGGGATGACGATGACCTGGAGATTGTCGGCGCGTACCGCTTTATGCCAACGGCCATGCAGGTGGAAAAGCGCGGCGTCGAGGGGTTGTACAGCTACAGCCTGTTCCACTACGACGAAAAAATGCAAGACATACTTGAGCACGGTATTGAGCTGGGGCGCAGCTTTATACAGCCGCGCTACTGGGGGCGTCGCGGTCTGGACTATCTGTGGTCAGGCATTGGCGCCTATCTGGCACGCTATCCCCATTACCGTTACCTGTTTGGTCCGGTGTCCATCTCCGGCGGCTTACCGCCTGCCGCACGGGATCTGCTGGTGGCGTTTTATCGTCTCTGGTTTCCGGCCAGCCATCCCTTAGCCGCCTCGCGTCAACCCTACCCGGCCTCACTTCCGGACGTGCTGGCACAGTTTGGCGGAGTGGATTACGTAGATGACCTGACAAAGCTGAAATCCCTGCTCGGCAACCTGGGTTGCGGCATTCCGCCGCTCTATAAACAGTATTCCGAGCTATGCGAGCCAGGCGGCGTGCAGTTTATCGATTTCGGCAGCGATCCGGCGTTCAATAACTGTATCGACGGGCTGGTGCTGGTGGATCTGTGTTATCTGAAGGCAAACCGCTATCAGCGGTATATAGAAGCACACCTCTAGCTCCGTTGCCCGGTGGCGCTGCGCTTACCGGGCCTACAATTAAACGTAGGCCGGGTAAGGCAACGCCGCCACCCGGCAATCAAGGCGCACGGTAAAACGGTTTATCCCCCAGGATCGTCGCCCGCTGCATAATCCTTCGCTGCGGCAGGTAATCCGCATTGGCGTAATGCTGCGTGACGCGGTTATCCCAGATCGCCAGATCGTTCTCCTGCCAGCGCCAGCGCACCTGGAACTCCGGTTTGGTGATGTGCGCGAACAGGAAGCCGAGCAGCGCCTCACTCTCTTTTTCCGCTACGTCCACGATACGCGTGGTAAACCCTTCATTCACAAACAGCGCCTGCTTTCCGGTCACCGGATGGGTACGCACCACCGGGTGCAGCAGCGGGGGATGTTTTGCGACCGCATCCAGCCAGCGCTGGTGCTCCTCTTCGCTTTTGCGGTACTTGTATTCCTGGAACGATTTTTTGAAGTCATGCTCCGCCCGCAGGCCGCTCAGCAGGGTCTGGAGCGGCGCGGAGAGCGCCTCAAACGCTGCGATCCCGCTGGCCCACAGCGTATCCCCACCCGTCTCCGGCAGCTGTTTTGCTGCCAGAATCGCCCCGGCTGGCGGTGTGTCGATAAAGGTAACGTCCGTGTGCCAGTTGTCATTATCGGGCGGGTTATCGTTATGGGTGTCCAGCACGATAATTTCCTCCACCCCTTCCGCATGCGGGTAGACCGGATGGATATGCAGGTCGCCAAAACGCAGGGCCAGCGCGCGCTGCTGCTGTGGGGTAATGGCCTGTTCGCGCAGGAACACCACCTGATGACGCAGCACCGCGTGGTACAGCTGCTCAAACTGGTTATCGCTCAGCGGACGGGTTACGTCCAGGCCCGACACCTGCGCGCCAATATATGGCCCCAGCGGGGTAATGGTCAGTCGTTCACTCATTGTATTTCTCCATGCCAGGGCGTCAGGCGACGCTGTAGCGCGCGCAGTCCCAGTTCTAATCCAAAGGCAATCGCGGCGATCACCGCGATCCCTGCCAGTACCACGTCAGTCGCCAGGAACTCTCCCGCCGACTGCACCATAAACCCAAGGCCGCGCGTGGCGGCTATCAGCTCTGCCGCCACCAGCGTAGACCAGCCCACCCCAAGGCCGATGCGCAGCCCGGTCAGTATCTCCGGCAGCGCGCCTGGTAAAATGACGAACAGCAGTATCTGCGCGCGGCTGGCGCCGAGCGACTGCGCCGCACGTATGCGTACCTGCTGCGCACTTTTTACGCCAGCCAGGGCCGACATGGCTACCGGCGCAAATATCGCCAGGTATATCAGTAAGATCTTTGACGTCTCGCCGATGCCAAACCAGATCACCATCAGGGGCAGGTAAGCCAGCGGCGGGACGGGACGGTAAAGCTCTATCAGCGGGTCGAGAATGCCGCGTACCGTCGGGCTCAGTCCCATCGCGATCCCCACCGGAACGCCAATAATGACCGCCGCCAGCAGCGCCACCAGAATACGCATCAGACTGGCGCCTAAATGCTGCCAGAGCGTGGCATCCATAAAGCCCTGCGGCCCGGCGATGGTAATCAGTTTTTCCAGAACCTGGCCTGGCGGGGGCAGAAACAGCGGGCTGACCCACTGCTGCGCGGCAACCGCCCACCATACCGCCAGCAGCACCACCAGCGTGCTGAGGCTTAAGGTGAGCTGGCGAGAGAACGGCCAGCGTAAGGCAAGGCGCGTCCGCCGCGTTTTTTCACTGAAAACAATGCTCATGAGAACGCCTCCCGTTGCTCAAACACGCGGCTTAAGACGTATTCACGCTGTTCAATAAACAGCGGATCGGATTTGATGCTGCGTACCGGCTCTCCCGCCACATAGCGGCGGGCAAACTCAAGCGGCAGGCGCTCCAGCACGCGTCCCGGCCCCGGTGAGAGCAGCACCAGCTCCGTCGCCATAAACACGGCCTCTTCGATATCGTGGGTGATTAACAGCACCTGCTTGCCGGTTTCGTGCCACAGGCGCAGCAGCAGGGTTTGCATCTGCTCGCGGGTGAAGGCATCCAGCGCCCCGAAAGGTTCGTCCAGCAACAGCAGCTGTGGGTTAGCCGCCAGCGCACGGGCGATCCCGACGCGCTGACGCTGCCCGCCTGAAAGCTGCCAGATAAAGCGTTTTTCAGCCCCCTCCAGCCCGACCTTTTTCAGCATATCGCGCGCCGTACTCAGGCGCTGTTCACGCGCTACACCGGCCAGTTGCAGACCAAACGCAACGTTTTCCTGAACGTTTCGCCACGGGAGTAATCCTTCATTCTGGAAGACCACGCCGCGCTCTGCGCCCGGCCCCGTTACCCGTTTCCCTTCCAGCTGGATCGTGCCGTGCTGATACGGTACAAACCCGGCGATCAGGTTCAGCAGCGTCGTTTTCCCGCAGCCGGACGGCCCCAGCACCACCAGCAGTTCACCGCTGTCCAGCGTCAGGTTGATCTCTTCCAGGGCGGGTTTGCCGCCGTAATCGGCAGACAGGTTTGTAATGTTCAGCATTGCAGCCCCCTTATTTCACAAAGCGATCGGTCACGAACTGGCTGTAATCCGCCGCCACCGCAGGCACTTTGCCCTGCTCTTTCAGGAACGTCGCAGTGTCGACAATCGCTTTGCTCACCGGCCCGTTCAGCTGCTGGACCTGCTGCGCAGGCGTCAGATAGGTGTTGCCTTTTACCAGCCCCGGCACGTCAGCTTCCGGCACGCCGCTCAGACGTGAGAGTTTCTCCAGGTTGGCGGGCTGTTTCAGCCATTCATCCGGGTTGCTGATGTATGGCTGCTGTGCGTCGATGGCGCTTTTGGCGAAGGCTTTCACCACTTCAGGGTGTTTCTCGGCAAAGTCCTTACGTACGACCCAGACATCAAGGGTTGGCGCCCCCCACTGCCCCACTTTTTCGGAGTCGGTCAGCACGGTGCCCTCTTTTTCCAGCTCGTTGACGGCGGGCGCCCAGACGTATGCTCCGTCGATGTCGCCACGCTGCCAGGCGGCAATAATCGCCGGAGGTTGCAGGTTAATGATCTGCACCTGGCCCGGCTTAATGCCCCAGTGTTTCAGCGCTGCCAGCAGGCTGTAATGCGTAGTGGAGATAAACGGCACCGCGATGCGTTTGCCGATCAAATCTTCGGGTTTTGTGATGCTTTTCTTCACCACCAGCGCTTCGGAATTTCCGAGCTGCGACGCCAGCAGGAAGACTTCAATCGGCACCTGCTGGCTGGCGGCCACCGCCAGCGGGCTGGAACCCAGGTTGCCAATCTGCACGTCGCCCGAGGCTAACGCCCGCACAATCGCCGCGCCGCTGTCGAACTTGCGCCAGTCGACATTCGCCCCGCTCGCTTTGGCGAAGGTGTTATCCGCCTGCGCGACTTTCGCCGGCTCAGCGGAAGTCTGATACGCGACGGTGACGTCCACCGCCTGCGCCTGAAATGCCCACAGCGCCAGTGCGCCGAGAAGTGTGATCCGCGATGAAATTGCCATAAGTCTGCTCCCCTTGTTGTTATGAGGGCAGTATTTCCGGCGCGAGAATTTTGATAAAGGAATAAAAAAGAATCGCTAATGACGATTCGTTTTTAGAAAAAAAGCGGGAAAGGATAGTGAATTTTGTGCGGTTGTTTCGCCGGGTGGCGCTGCGCTTACCCGGCCTACGGTTCGTGCAATTTGTAGGCCGGGTAAGGCGCAGCCGCCACCCGGCAAAAACCTCAGCGCTGAACCGTCAGCGCAGCAATATCCTGCGGCGTGGTGCGACAGCAGCCGCCAATCAGCTTCGCACCAGCATCCAGCCACTGCGGTAAATACCCCGCCAGCGTCTCGCAGGCTTCACCGTGGTGATGCCAGGTTTTGCTCACCGCATCATAATGCTCGCCGGAATTCGGATAGACCACCAGCGGCAGCGACGTCAGGCTGTGCAGATGCGTCAGCGCCGCGGTGGTGTTTTCCAGCGCGATACAGTTGATCCCCAGCGCGACAACCTGCGGGTAGTTTTCCAGCGCAGAAACGACATCCCGCAGCGGCGTCCCGTCACTCAGGTGCTCGCTGTCACGCAGGGTAAATGAGAACCATGCCCGGGCGCGAGGATACGCCGTCAGCAACGCCGCCAGCGCCTTAATCTCCGGGAACGAAGGCAGCGTTTCACAGGCCAGCAGATCCGCGCCCGCATCCAGCAGCGCCTCCACGCGGGGACGGTGGAACGCGGTGAATTCTTCGGCGCGACGCGCGTAATCGCCGCGATATTCAGATCCATCGGCAAGATACGCGCCGTACGGCCCTACCGACCCCGCCACCAGCAGCGTGCCCGCCTGCGCATTCTCTGCCAGGTACGCTTCCCGCGCTTTGCGTGCCAGCTCTACGCTTTTGCCAATCAACGCCCGGGATTGCGCCTCGTCGAGCCCGCGTGCGGCAAAGCCCGCAGGCGTGGCCTGATAGCTCGCGGTGATCGCCACCTGTGCCCCCGCGCGGTAGTAGTCGAGGTGCACGTCACGGATCAGCTCCGGGTTTTCCATCAGCACTTTGGCCGACCAGAGGCTGTCGGCAAGGTTACAACCGCGCGCTTCCAGCTCCGTTGCCATCGCCCCATCCAGCACGACAAACGGCTGGTTTTCAAGGAGGGCGGTAAGCGGATTATTCTGCGACATGTTCAGGCTCCTGAGTGGTCAGATTTCGGGTCAGGTAATACGAACCATAACACAGGGCGACAAACGGAAGCCCGCAATAAAGGGCAATACGCTGGCTGGGGTCATACCACAGGCCGACGCAGGCCACCAGACAGAGGATAAAGCCAAGCACGGGCACCAGCGGATACCATGGCGCGCGATACTGCAACGCCGAAAGCGGCTGCCCGGACTGCACGTGACGGCGACGAAACACGAAGTGTGACGCGCAGATGCTGATCCACACCGCCACCACCGCAAAACCGGAAATGGCTGACAGGGCCACAAACACCGTATCCGGCGCGACCACGCTGGAGAACAGCGCCAGCACGCCACCCAGCATGGAAACGGAGAGCGCCGTCAGCGGCACGCCGTTTTTGTTGACGCGGGCAAAGCAGCGCGGCAACGTTTTCTCGTTAGACAGAGACCACAGCATACGGCCAGAGGCGTACAGGCCCGAGTTCGCCGCCGAGAGGATCGCCGTCAGGATCACGAAGTTAAAGATATCCGCCGCATACGGAATGCCGACCTTTTCAAACACCAGCACGAACGGGCTTTTCTCCACGCCAGCCTGCTGCATCGGGATCAGCGCCGCCAGCACAAACACGGTGCCAATAAAGAAGATGATGAGCCGGGCGATGGTGGTGCGAATAGCAACCGGAATAACCTTGTGTGGGTTTTCCGTTTCTCCTGCCGCGATGCCGATAAGCTCCGTTCCGGAGAAGGCAAAGTTGACCGCCACCATGGTCATCAGGATCGGCAGACCGCCGTGCGGGAACCAGCCTTCGGCAGTAATGTTGCTCAAGCCCGGCGCCGGTGAACCGTCCTGCATCGGGATAAAACCGAAGATCGCCGCCCCGCCGAGAATAATGAAGGCGATGATGGTGATGACTTTCACCAGCGAGAACCAGAATTCCCCTTCGGCAAAGAAGCGCGTGGAAATGACGTTAAGAGCAAAAATCACCACGCAAAAGACGACGCACCACGTCCAGACAGGAACCTGCGGGAACCAGTACTGCATACAGAACCCGGCTGCGGTAAAGCTCGATCCCAGCGCCACTGTCCACGTAAGCCAGTAGAGCCACGCCACGGTATACCCTGTCGCCGGGCCGAGATAACGAGCGGCGTAGACGTGGAACGCGCCGGTTTCCGGCATCGCTACGGAAAGCTCGCCCAGACACTGCATAACCAGCCAGACCACCAGCGCACCAATAAGATACGCCAGCAGCGTGCCCGCCGCGCCGGTTGTCGAAATGATGTATCCGGTATTGAAGAATAACCCTGTGCCGATAACGCCCCCCAGCGAGAGCATAATCAGGTGACGGGTTTTCATGGTGCGCTTAAGCTGCCCGTTTTGTTGTTCTGTTTGCATATCACCTTCTAAACGTATGGACATCTAAACATCCAAAGAAGGGTGTTATACCGCGATTGTTAACAAAAAGCCACCCGGCACGACTTCGGCGCAATTATTGGTAAATCTTTAAATCAGTTCTATAGTCGACACAGTTTCTTCTTCACCAGGACTCACTATGCGATTTAACGGACTGACCAAAGGTTTCTTTATTCTCATCCTGGCCCTTGTTACCTGGGCTTTCTTTGACGTGCTGTCACCCTATTTCTCGGCGATTCTGTGGGCCGCGATCCTGACCATCATTTTCAACCCGGTGAAAAACAAATTGCGTACCGCGCTGGGCGATCGCAACGGGCTGGCTTCACTCCTCACACTCGGCATTATCTGCCTGATCGTGTTTATTCCGTTGATGGTGATCCTTTCCTCGCTCGCGGTGGAACTGAACATGGTTTACACCAAGCTGCAACAGAACAACACGCAGTTCCCGGAAGTCATCGCCGGTATTTTCAACCGTCTACCGGACTGGGCCAGCGGCTTCCTGGCGGATCACAACCTGACCAACGCCGCGCAGATCCAGAAAAAGCTTTCCGATGTCGCGTTACAGGGTGGACAGTATCTGGCGGGAAGCGCGTTCCTGATTGGTAAAGGGACGTTCGGCTTTGCTATTAGCTTCGGCATTATGCTGTACCTGCTGTTTTTCCTGCTCAAAGACGGGCCCTATCTGGTGCGCCAGATCCTCGACTCGCTGCCGCTGTCTGACTTCGCCAAACAGCACCTGTTCGCTAAGTTTGTCGGCGTCTCACGAGCCACGGTAAAAGGTACGGCGGTCGTGGCAGTGGTTCAGGGTACGCTTGGCGGTATCGCCTTTGCCATCGTCGGTATTGACGGTAGCGTACTATGGGGAGCGCTGATGGCGTTCCTCTCCCTGGTGCCCGCCGTTGGGTCGGCTATCGTCTGGGTTCCCGCCGCAATCTTCCTGTTTGCCACTCACCAGCTGTGGCAGGGTCTGTTCATTGTGGGCTTCTTCGTCATTATCGTCGGGCTGGTGGACAACCTTTTACGTCCGCTGCTGGTGGGCAAAGACACCAAAATGCCGGACTACCTGATACTGATCACCACGCTCGGCGGTATGGAGCTGTACGGCATTAACGGTTTTGTGATTGGGCCGCTGATTGCCGCCCTGTTTATCGCCTGCTGGAACCTCTTCTCCGGTCGCGACCACGCAGGCAACGCCGAGGAGCTGGACGCAGACTTTATCGAAGAGGGAAAAAACCCTCCGGACCTCTAACGAAACGCATTTTGTCAGGCGGCCCTGTGCCGCCTTTTTTTTCGCCATAAATCAGGGGTTTTCTATAATCTGAAATGAACGCTCTTCCACATTTGTCGTAGAAGGATCCAACAGGTGCGAATCGCCACGATCACAAACTGGGCCTATGGTGTCACGGTGTGCCTGACCATTGCCTCCGGTATCGTCATGCTGATGGCTTCCCATGCCGACAACGTTGAGCGTCAGGCAGTTAAGCAACGACAAATTTTTGACCAGCTTACGGAAGAGATTGAAGCAGAAACCTGGATGCTCTCCGATTTAGCGCGCCTTTACGCCATCAAAAAAGAGCCCGATGTGCTGAAAGCGTACCAGGCGAAAGAAGGCGAACTGAAGAATATCGAACACAAAGTGGGACAGTTAAAAGATACGGGCGCAACGGGCGAAGAGCTGGCGCTGCTGTATGAAGGGCTGAAGATTGTTGATGGCCTACAGGATGAACAGCAGGCAGCAATTGCCAGCGTCGCCCGGGGTGAGGAACAACAGGCCATTACGTTACTCTTCGGCAAAATCTACGAACTTGAAACGGAACGCGCCCAGAGCAAGATTGACCATTTTCGTATGCTGCTGGATAAGCGCATTATTGCCGATGTCCAGGCAGCGACCAACACGTCGAAAACGCTGCGTACCGCCTCAGAGGTGATGGTCGGCCTGACCGCCCTGCTCTTCTTATTCGTGATGGGCTTTATTCTCAAGCACCGCGTGCTGCGCCCGGTAGTGCGCCTCAGCGATGTGGTTCACCGCCTGGCCTCACAGGATTACGGCGTCGAAACGCCCAATTTCAACCAGGTCGATGAGATAGGCGATATGGCGCAGGCCATTCGCATTTTCCGCGAGAACGGGCTGGCAAGGCAGCGGCTTGAAAAAGAACGCGACGCAGACTGGGCCATCCGCGAGCTGCTCGCGCGAATGACCCAGCGCTTGCAGGGGTGCGAGAACGTCAGCGACGTGATTGAGGTGGCAGAGCTGTTTGCTCCCAACATTGCGCCGGGTATCGCCGGACGTCTGTATATCCTGGATCGAAACCCGTGGGAGATGCGCTGTGCGGCGGAATGGTTATCTCCCCAGGGAGAAAAAAATGCTTTCCACCCCGATCAATGCTGGGCTATACGCCGTGGTCAGAGCCATCCACCGGTCAACGGCGAGCCGGATATCGGTTGCCAGCATCTGCCTGAATCACAAAAAGACAGTTCACTGTGCGTGCCGCTCATTGCGCAGGGGGAAGCCATTGGTTTGCTTTCGTTTCAGAACATCACACCTGAAACGGCACCGTCCCGCGCATATCTCGAATTAATGGCGGAAGCCCTGGGTCTGGCGCTGGCCAACCAGCGTCTGCGCGATGCCCTGCTGGAAAAAGCGCTATTCGACCCGCTCACCGGCTTGCGTAACCGCCACCACCTGGAAGATACCCTGCGCACTCAGATAGCTCAGGCAATGCGCAATGATGAGCCGATAAGCTGCATGATGATCGACATCGATCACTTTAAAAGCATTAACGATCGCTTCGGCCATGAGGCTGGCGATCATGTGATAAAGAGCGTGGCGACAATTGTTCAGCGTGCCGTGCACGATGCCGGCCTGGCCTTCCGCTTTGGTGGCGAAGAGTTTCTGGTGCTGCTAACGGGTGCTGATGAGGAAGCGGCTCACGCCTGCGCAACGGAGATTTATAACGGCGCCCATACGCTGTCGCTGCGCTATGGGCTTGCTGAGATTGGCCCAGTGGATGTGTCGATCGGGATCGCCAGTTACCCGCAGCACGCCCAAAGCGACGACCTGCTGCGCGCGGCAGATGTGGCGCTTTACCGGGCGAAAGAGTTGGGGCGCTCGCGGATCGTCAGTTTCAGTATGCTGGAGACGGGTTAACCGAAACTCAGTGCAAATGACGTCAGAGGTACGCGCACTCTCTTATTCCCTCACATTGAGGGTGCATTATCATTCTTTGTACAAATAAATCAATCTTAACGATGCCACCATTGATAAAAAATGGGGGTGCGTAAATATATCAATAATCAAAGCGATCATTTTTTAAACCCGGGTGGCTAATTACACTGAGTTTTTATGTTTTAAAAAACGTAAGCTCCAGCCAGATGTCTGCAATCACGGGGCAAACCACGATTATCCATTTGATTTTAATACATTTAATGAAGTATCGTTTGCAAAAAGCCGTGGCGTTCAACAAAATAGACAAACTTATAGGATAAATAACTTATAATTCTTATACTTCTGTTAAAAAGAGGAGGCCAATATGCGAATAATCCTAATGCTGTGCTGCTTTTTGGTACAAAGTTTAAGCTGGGCTGGCGAACTGCCAAAGCCTGTGGGCAAACCCATCTTAACCATTACCGGTAATATAGAAAATACGAACGAAAATGGAAAAGCCGTTTTTGATATTGCCAGCCTGGAAAAACTGGGGATGGTGAGTTTCCAGACGACCTCTCCCTGGTATAATGGCCGCACGAAGTTTGAGGGTATCCCGATGCGCAAACTCATGGAGTATGTGGGTGCTAAGGGTTCTGTTCTGAATGTGGTTGCACTCAATGATTATACTACCGTCATCCCTCTCAGCGACTTCCATAAATACAACGCCATCCTGGCTTTAAAGGTCAATGGCGAATATATGCGCATCCGCGAGAAAGGTCCGTCATTCATCGTCTACCCTTATGACAGTCTTCCTGAACTCAATAATCAGATTTATTACTCGCGATCGGCATGGCAGGTCAGCAAAATGAAGATTGAATAGTAGTTCAGGAGAACATAATGAACAGGATACTGGTTGGTATCATTTTTTCTCTTTTTATCACTACGGGATATATAGCCTTTCTTGTCTACGACCGTCAGCAGGAGTTGCAAAAATTGACTCACTACACTGAGTCCTGGTCTGTAGCCCAACTGGTATCTGAATATTACCGATTTGAATCATGGATTGGACTGTACGCAACCGAGACTGATGACGTTACGGTAGACCAGGTTCGCATGCGCCTGGAAATCATGCTGAGCCAGAATGATTTATTGAAAGAGGGCGGCCTGGGTCGTTATATAAACAGCGCGAAAGCGCATCAGGTGCTCGCCTTACGCCTGGAAAATATACTGAACTATCTGGATGGTCACCTTGAGAAAATGAGCCGTTCAGAGTTAAAGCTCTATCTGAAAAATATGCATTTACTGGATGCACCGCTAAGCCAGCTTTCATCAACGGCTTTAACAAAAGATGTTAATACAATCAATGAAACTAACCTAAAAATACAGGTTCTGTATTATATTTATTCAGCACTTTCGCTGTTACTGGTTATTTTAAGCTTCATACTGGGCTTTTTGATTATCTATCAAAATAAAAACATTCTCAAAGCACATACACAGGTTAAAACGCTGGCTGAAGAACTTCAGCTGTCCAAAGAAACCCTGCAAATCCAGAATACAAAACTGGAATACGATGTTTATCATGACTCCCTTACCGGCATGAAAAACCGTCTTTTCTTCTGGGATGATCTCAATAAACTTAATCTACAGGCTGAGGAAAAACATATTTCGGTCACGGTGATGTTATTCGATTTAGACCGGTTCAAAGAGGTGAATGATACCTACGGTCATGATGCTGGCGATTTACTGTTACGTGAGGTATCCACGCGCCTTAACGCTTTGAGCCGCTTTTCAGAGACATTTTATCGTTTGGGCGGCGACGAATTTGCGTTTCTCTCCAGTGGCTTAACCGAAGCCGCAGCTGTTTCACGCGCGCGAGAAATCAGTGATAGCATCAGCAAGCCCTATACAATTAATAATCAACTCATCAAAATAGCCACCTGTGTGGGTATTGTTTTATCGGATAACGAACGACGTTCAGATTACCTTTATAAATTTGCCGATCTGGCGCTCTATGAAGCCAAGAAAGAAGGTTCTCAGCAAATCAAAGTCTTCCGCCAGCGAATGCTACAGAAGTTGCAGGAAAGCAGAACCCTTGAAAATGATATGGCAAGAGCAATAGAGAATGATGAGTTTATTGTTTATTACCAGCCTATTGTGAATTCCGTCAGCAAGGAAATTTACGGCTATGAAGCGCTTATTCGCTGGATGCACCCCGTCAAGGGGATGCTCTCCCCGGATAGCTTTATTTTCGCCGCTGAAAAAACAGGCATGATCAACGAGATAGGTAAAACTGTACTTAAACTGGCGTGTAGGGAGGCGGTCTCCTGGGCTGTTCCGGCCAGGATCTCCGTCAACGTCTCGCCTGTTCAATTGGGCAGCAAATCATTTATTAATACGGTGCAGTCCGTTCTGGCTGAGACCGGGCTCCCGGCTAACCGTCTTGAGTTAGAGGTCACAGAGTCTTCCCTCTTCAGTGACAGAAATAACCCCATTGCGATCCTCAAAAAACTACGCTCACTGGGCGTAAGAATTTCTATTGATGATTTTGGCACGGGTTATTCGTCGCTCTCCAGACTCAGCGAACTGAATTTTGATAAAATCAAGATCGATAAATCTTTTGTCAATCCGATATCTACGCAGGAAGATGCGCTTAATATTGTGAAGCTGATTACCGGTATGGCTAAAAGCCTTAATATGGGCGTCATTGCCGAGGGCGTTGAGACCGAAGAGCAGCTTGAGCGGCTTCAGGCTCTGGGTTGCGAGCTTGTACAGGGATATCTTTTCAGCAAACCACAGCCTCAGGTCGACAGCAAAATTAAGAGTGGCCAGGAATGATCCCCTCTCCTCAGCCCGATACCAACCGGGATCACATTTTTCACCCCTGGGTATTCACTGACAATAACCAGATGTTATCATTCACCCCGTAAATACCTATCAACTCAAACCGAGGCTTTGATGCTGGAGAATGTAATCATCCGATAATCAGCTTCCCGACCTTTCCAGGCCGGACTGATTATCAATGCGACGAAATCGTATGCGGACACCGCTGTGTGTTTGCACGTTTTGCACATGATGATTAAACAGGTTTTCCAGTATGAATTTATCCCGTCAGGAACAACGTACCTTACACGTTCTCGCCAAAGGTGGCCGTATTGTGCACGTCCGCGATTACTCTGGCCGCGTCACCGCCGTTGAATGCTATAGCCGCGAAGGGCTACTGCTGGCTGACTGCACGCTCGCCGTTTTCAAAAAGCTCAAAACCAAAAAGCTGATCAAATCCGTTAACGGTCAGCCCTACCGCATTAACACCACCGGGCTGAACAACGTTCGCGCTCAGCCTGATAATCGTTGAGGAGAGGATGATGGATATCGGCAACAGATGGCCCAGCAGCGGCTCCGTAAGCTCAGGGATATCGTCATCAAGCTTGCGCCTGAGTTGTGCCATCATCAGCTTTATGAGACTGTCGGTCGATACCCAGCCGCCGACCGGCCTCCGGGTGTTGTTCAGCAAACTCACGCGCCACCGCCTTCAGCCAGCGCATTTCGCTGTCGAAATATTTCAGAAAGTCATGGTCATTCATAGGCTGGTTAATCCACCAACGTAAAAGACTGGTAAAGGACTGTGCACAGTGAGGCGACCCACAGCGCCATTAGCGAGAACATGGCCCGGTAAAAAAGGTTTCTCGCCCCTCGCCAACGTTCAGCCAGCGTACGAGTGTTACCCGTCTTTTTGGCCCACAAATTCGCCATCCCGTTATCAAATTCAGCGAGATCGCTTTCACTCTCAATGAGCTGAAAAAGTCGTTCATCCAGCCATATACGCCAACAGTAATAATGGGTCAGCAAAAAGAGTCCCATCAGCAACACGCAATCGAGTGAAAACAACAGGTTAAAGATCAGCACCAAAGGTGGCAGCGTCAGCGCAGCAAAGTAGCGCCAGCTCGACAGATGAATGTGCATGATTTTGTTGGTCATGGTGATATCTGACATTGCAGCTCCTTGCTGAACGTTTCCAGAAACTGAAGATGGGCGGGCGTAAGCACAACCTGAGGGCGCTGGGATTTGATTAACGCTACAGCCTGCGATACAGATTCGGCATGGCCTTCACTCAGCAGCCATGCAGCTACAACTGTTGCACTACGGGATAAACCTAAGGCGCAGCACACAAGCACACTTTCATGTCCTTGCTGCAGCTGACTGAGCCTCATCACGGCCTGGCGGATACCCCGTACGTCCGGCACCATCAAATCCATCAGCGGGTAAGCTTCCCAGTGATCTGCTTTGCGGCGGCCCCTATGAAATTCAGCCGTCAGATCGAAAACGGCGGCCTGCGCCATGGTTCTATCCGGAAAGCGACCCAATGCCACGCCATCATAAACAACGTTGCTCAGAGATATCCGTCGGGAAAACCATTTTTTTGAAAGCCATGCCCCGGCTAAATAGGGGAACAACAGCCAGCGGGCAGAAAGGGATAAATCGCCGTGATTATTTTTCTGAAACACCGACACCCCGAGCCCGGCATAGCCCGCCGCCACCATCAATAATGCCGCTGCAAACCACAGCAAAATGAAGCCGTGGGGGATCCACAATCCCACCAATAAAAACACTATTCCACCAGCACCATATTTCGCTGCGAGCCGTAGGGCGTGCGCTGATGGGCGCTTCCACCGCCAGTGGCCTTCAACCGGAATGGCATAGCTAACCACCACGCCGACCACAAACCCGCTAACGACATCGATGAAATGGTGCTGCCAGGTGGTAAGCACAGATACCGCTATCAGCAAAAACCACGCACCGGAAAGCAGCCTTGCGCCCTTCCCCAGTTGCTGACGAAAACGCAGCCACAGCAGCCATGTCAGGATGATATGCAGCGACGGAGCCTGGTTATAAGGCAAGTCAAACAGTTCGAGCTGTTGAAAAAGCCAGCCAAACATCCCCTGCGTTTCCGGGCGAATGAAGGTGAATTTCAGCGGGAAAAGGAGAAAACCGACACAGGCAATCAGCGATGCGGCGAACAGCCGACAGCCGTGGCGGGTCAGCTCCTGCTTTGTAGTACATATAAACAGCGAAATGCCATACAGCAGGTCAATGCTCCAGTAGGGCACGATGGTCCAGGGCATAAACGGGATAGCATGTTCCCATCCAAGGACCATGCTTCCCACATCATGACGTGTGGCTGTGAACTGATTCACCTGCTCATAGCTGAGGAAAAACAGCGGTCCCAGCAGCATCAGCCAGCACATCCCCTGTTTCCAGAGGCTGACCTTGTTCTGCATGAGCGTGGACTCAGCCATGCTGCTTTCTCACGGCCAGCGAGACGGTGAAAATACCAAACTCATCAATCATCTGGTGGCATTTCTCGAAGCCCGCCAGCTCCACCAGCGTGTCCATCTCTTTTTGGGTACGCACTCGCATCATCCACGGAATGCCGTTCTGGTGGCTGGTTAAGGTATAAGCGATGGTCTTCAACTGCGGATGCCACGGTTGCCCGGTGTAAACTAGCACGCCGCCAGGCGGGATTGCTGCAGCCAGCCCGGCGAGCGAGGCTTTGATTAAGGAGTTATCCGGAAAGAGTTCATACAGCCCTGAAACGATCCCCAGAGTAGGAGCAGGCTCAAGCGTGGCGAGAGAATCATAGTCAAAGGCATTGCCCTTTTTGAACTGAGCAACGTGACTTAACCCGCGTTCTTCAATCATGGCCTGGCCCTTTTCGACATTCAGGTCGCTGTAATCACGCAGCAGGATGCTTTCGATATCCTGATGTTTCTCCAGCGCGTCGAGCACATAGCGACCGTGTCCGGCTGCGATATCCACTACACGTACCGGCATATCACTCTCTTTCAGCCAGGCGACAGCCTGCTCTATGACCTGCTGAATATTGACTTTTCGTACCCGGATCCCCTGCCAGCCAATACTGCTCAGGTAGTGTCGGTCAATCATGCGCCCCAGAATACCTGTGCCTTCCGGGTAGTTACGGTACACATAATCCAGCGTACTACCGGAATCAAAGCCCGTCTCGTAGCCCAGACGCATCCCCTTTGACAGTCTGCCGATTGTTTTCATGCCATAGCTCATTGAGGAATAGAACATCCCCTCCAGCGAGCGTGCTTTTGGCGGTGCCTGCAGTTCGCGGTACGCGTCGGCACTCGGGCTCCATTGGTCTTCATGGCTGTAATCGAAGGTGTAAGGTTTTGCCGCATACAGTTTGTCGATAAAGGTTTTCATTTTATCGAAGGCCATAGCCCTGTCTTTTTCACCCAGCGTATCGTGATAGAAACCGGGTAAAATATGCTGCTCTTTGATAGAACTTCGCAGACCGGCGTAGAATTGTTTTTGCGGCTTCGCATGCACGACAAAATCATCGCCAGAGATAAGTAATTGGGTCGGCAGCGTAATGGCGGCAGAGTCGGACACAATGCGCTCAGCCGTTTTGTAGAGATCAAGAAGAATGTTCACCGCGATTGCCCGCGTGATGAGTTTATCCTGCTCAAAACTGGCAACACGCACCGGATCGTGGGTAAGGAATTTTCCTTTCACGTAGGAGTTGACGTAGAACAGGCCACGGATCCGCTGCATCAACCCAAGGCCCGTTCGGGCGAACGGCACATACAGTTTGACCTTAAAGGCCGGGGAAGCCAGCACCATCCCCCGAATTTTCGGCGCATAGTCGTGAACCCAGGTAGAGACCAGTACCGCCCCCACGCTCTGCGCAATCACTACGATATCCTCAAGGCTGACCTGCGTGTCCTTCGCCACGAAGCGCACAAATTCATCCACGTCCAGAACAGAGCGAGCCAGGCTCGGGCTGTAACCGCGAGCGCCCGGCGATTGACCGTGACCGCGAGCATCCCAGGCGTAAAAATGCGTATCGGGCATATTCAGCTCATCGACAATGTGCTGCAGACGCCCGGAATGTTCATGCCCACGGTGAAACAACACGATCACTTTCTTACCGTTGCCTTCCGTTGCAGGCCAGTGGCGAAAATAGAGCGACTCACCATCGCTGGTTGCAAATGTATTTTCCTGAAATAAACGCGCTTCCTGACTCATGTGGTTTTCCTTGTCGCCTGCTGTTGTAATGTGACGAAACGAGTGAATAACGATTGTTTAAAAGTGACTTTATCCGCGTCGTAAAACAGCGGTTCGTCGATAAAGATGTCGATAAAAAACGGCACGGGGATTTTCTGCCCTTTGCCCATTGAGCGGTCCAGACCGTGCATGTAGACGGGTATAATCGGCACCTCCGGGCACTGCTGGCTTAAATGCCAGATGCCAGATTTGATCTCTGCGAATTTCCCCGGCTCGCCCCGCGTGCCTTCAGGGAAAATAATCACAATTTTCTTTGCTGCCAGCGCATCGACGCAGGCCTGCAGCGGATTGGCCTGATGGGCTCCACGATAAACAGGAATGATGCCGATGACCTTCAGTGCAAACCAGCCAATCACTTTGTTTCGCAGGAAATAGTCTGCCGCCGCCACGGGCTGCACGTTCACCAGCGTTGAAAGTGGAAACAGCGTGAACAGCGTCAGCACATCCAGATGGCTGTTGTGGTTCGCCACGATAATGGCCGGGCCTTCCACAGGCAGCTTTTTGCGGCCTGACACGCGAACACCCAGCCATATCCAGACCACGGGGTACGCAATACACAACGTAAAGATCCAGCGCATAAAACGGTTCATCTGAGCTCCTTATACGTAGAAGTAGTAATAGAAGTGGAAGAACAGCGGCGCGGTGTAAATCAGCGAATCCAGACGGTCAAGGATGCCGCCGTGCCCCGGCAGCAGTTTCCCGGAGTCTTTCACACCAAAATCACGCTTGATGGCCGACATCACCACATCGCCACAGAACCCGCTCAGGCCGATAATCACCCCGGCACCCAGCGAGTGGATCCAGTTCATCGGTGTCAGCAGCGGGCCGAAAATGGCCGCCAGCAGCGTGGTGGTCAGCACGCCGCCCAACAATCCGCCCAGCGTTTTATTCGGACTGACCTTCGGCGTGACCTTGATTTTGCCCAATGATTTTCCCCACAGATATTGCGCAATATCGTTAAGCTCAGTGGTTGCGACCAGGAATATAACCAGCAGTGCGCCCGCTTTAATATCCACGCCTGGCAACATCATCAGGAACGCGACGTGGCTTAAAGCAAAGACTGTTGTCATCATGCCCCAGTGCATGACGGATGCAGAGTGTAAGAACCCTTTCGTATCGCCAACGAGCACCATGCGGGCGGGCAGGAATAAGAAGATGTAAATCGGGATAAAGATAATGAACATGCCGTACCACGACATCCCCACCCAGATATATTGCAGCGGGATCGCGGCATACATCCACAACAACGGCACGCTGTCAGAGCGGCGTGTCGGGGCCAGCGTCAGATACTCCTTCAGTGACAGGAAGCTGAGAAATCCGAAGAAGGTGAGTGCCAGCCCTTTAGGCGAAAGCATCGCCAGCGAAAATAAGCCAACGATGACCCACCAGCTGTTGATCCGCTGCTGGAGTTCCAGCCAGTTACGCTGCGGGCTGCACTTTTTTAAGATGAAGATAATAGCGGTCGCCAGTACTAAAACGCTGAAGAACCCACCAAGACAGTAATACAACGTGTGCAGGGAATCAGGCATTGGTGACCTCCAGCGCACTGCGACAGCGGTTGATTGAGGTCCAGGCCAGCAGCACAGCCGAGATACCAAAGACGATATTGGCGACGATGATGTACTGCGGCCAAAGCGCGATAAACAGACCCAAAGCCCCCAGAACAAAGGCACGGTCACTTTTACCCATCGGGCCACGATAATTTCGGCTGCCCGTCAGGGTCTGGGCAGTGATGCCGCAAAACTCTGTCAGCCACGACAGCAGTACCACCAGCACAACCAACCACGGATCAACTCCGGTCAAAAAAGCAAACGCGAGATAGAGTGCAGCATCAGCGATAATGTCGCCGACTTCATTGAGGATCGCCCCAAGCCTGGACTGCTGGTTAAATTCCCGTGCTAACATGCCGTCGATAGCATTCAGCGCCATACGGAAAAATAAAAAGACCGGCAATGATATAAAAAACAGAGGGTTCGGGAGGCACATCAACATGCCGCCGAGCAGAACCGAGGCCAGCATTGCCAATATTGTTACTTGATTTGCCGTCACTCCCATGGCATGCAGTCTGACGACGGTAGGTCGAAGTAAATTCTGAAACTTAGGTTTGATGTCATATAGAGTCACGTTATGGCTCCTGCCTTGTGTTTGACGGATTTCTATTTCAATGGTCTTAAAAACAGGGTGTTATCTCGTACTTCAATGACGCGCGGCTCATCCGGGTCAAGTGAGTCGCGGCTTAACACCTTCTTCCAGGTGCCACGGGTTCTGTCCGGCTTGCGGAACAGACCGACCACCGCCACAAACTGTGCTTTTTCGTCCATCGGGATATCAAGATTGACCGTCTGGCCGGGGTTAACCGTGATCTGGCGCGAAGTCAGCAGCGAGTCCTTCAGCACCACATCCGGCTGTGCCAGCAGGTCTGTGTACTCCGTATTATCAAAGGTCTTGCGGTCGTTCAGTTGACGGAGTCTCTGAATACCAGACAGACACATCGGTATCTGGCTGAGTCATGACGGCTTCATCCAGAAATACACAATGTGCAAATTTAATTTCGTCGACAAGGTGGTTGGTAGCATCGGCTTTATTGAGATCTTTTTGAACTTGTTCAATCATGCTTTCGCAATGCTGATAAAGCGCTTTATCCACAACAACACCGGGAATATTCCTAATAGCCAATGCGAGAAGCCATGTATCCTGGAATATATTATCGATGAATGCTGATGTAATGGGGTGTGCCTGAATATCCGTCCCGGAACTCGTTGAGATCACGCGGCTATGTCCATGATTAGAATGAGGCTCATTTTCAATGATGGTATTTGCGCGCAATTGGCCGGGCAATGAAATGGATGTTACAAAATGTAACGCAAATAGTATCTCAACCTCTGAAGCCTTGTCACAAGCGGAATTGGAAATAATCTGGAAATAATCCAAAAGACAATTCAGTAATCTATTATTTTATTCTGAGACAAAATACATTCACATAAAGAATGAATTATTAAAAATCATTCCCCAGAAAAATTTTAGCCCCCCTAACCAAAATTTAAGTATCAGTTCCCAATCACAACAACTGTGCATGTATGGAGATGATTTGCATAGAATAAAAATAGCCCATAGGGTTCTTGCAGATCATAGTTTATGTATTTCCCCGGGTAAGTAAGTTAGGCGAGACCCCTGATATGACCCTTGAGGAGGCTTGTGTCAGGTGGCTGGAGGAGAAGTCGCACAAGAAGTCACTGGACGATGACAAGAGTCGGATCGGATTCTGGCTACAGCATTTTGCAGGGATGCAGTTGAAGGACATTACAGAAACGAAGATTTACTCTGCTATCCAGAAGATGACAAATCGCCGTCACGAGGAGAACTGGAAGCTCATGGAAGAGGCGTGTCGCAAGAAAGGGAAGAAGCCTCCAGAATACAAACCAAAGCCGGCAGCGGTAGCCACAAAAGCAACTCACCTCTCATTCATTAAGGCGCTTCTCAGGGCGGCAGAACGTGAATGGAAGATGCTGGATAAGGCTCCGATCGTCAAAGTTCCTCAACCGAAGAACAAGCGCATCAGATGGCTTGAGCCTTACGAGGCGAGAAGGTTGATTGATGAATGTCCGGAGCCGCTTAAGTCAGTCGTAGAGTTTGCGCTTTCTACTGGCTTAAGACGTTCGAACATCATCAATCTGGAATGGCAGCAGATAGACATGCAGAGAAAGGTTGCGTGGATTCATCCGGAGCAGAGCAAGTCTAATCAGGCCATTGGCGTGGCGCTGAATGATACTGCTTGCCGGGTGCTGAAAAAGCAAATCGGAAATCACCACAAGTGGGTGTTCGTTTACAAGGAAAGCAGCACTAAGCCTGACGGAACTAAATCACCTGTAGTGAGGAAGATGCGCTACGATGCCAACACTGCATGGAGGGCTGCTCTAAAACGCGCAGGTATTGAGGATTTACGTTTTCATGACCTGAGACATACGTGGGCAAGTTGGCTTGTTCAGGCTGGAGTCCCTATTTCTGTGTTGCAGGAGATGGGAGGCTGGGAGTCAATCGAAATGGTTCGTCGATATGCTCACCTTGCGCCTAACCACCTGACGGAACATGCACGACAAATTGACTCGATTTTTGGGGGTTCTGTCCCAAATATGTCCCATAGTGAAAATAAGGAAGGTACAAATGACGCGTAACTACTTGATATGAATGGTGCCGATAATAGGAGTCGAACCTACGACCTTCGCATTACGAATGCGCTGCTCTACCAACTGAGCTATATCGGCCCTGAAAGGCCGGTTACGAGCGTAACCACGGGGCAAAAGAGTAGATCTAACCGGGTGATGCGTCAATGCCCTTTTGAATCAAACGGCTATTTTTGCATCACCCGCGATTATTTACCCACGAATCGTATCATCACCGTAGCCGATCCACTTGTAGGTGGTCAGCGCTTCCAGCCCCATCGGACCGCGGGCATGCAACTTCTGAGTGCTCACAGCCACCTCCGCGCCCAGACCAAACTGGCCGCCATCGGTGAAGCGCGTCGAGGCATTCACGTAAACCGCAGACGAATCCACTTCATTCACAAACCGATCGGCATTGCGCAGGGTGCGTGTCAGGATCGCGTCAGAATGCTGGGTTCCGTGTTCACGAATGTGCGCAATAGCGTCATCGAGATCCGCAACCACCTTCACGTTCAGATCCAGCGACAAATACTCATCGTCGTACTGCTCCGCGTTAACCGGAACGACCTTCGCCGGACCGTCTTTCAGCAGGGCGAGAGCGCTCTCGTCCGCATGCAGCGTGACGCCACTTTCCGCCATCTGCATGCTCAGCGCTGGCAGGAAGGTACTGGCGATGCCCTGATGCACCAGCAGCGTTTCCACCGTATTACAGGTGCTTGGACGCTGTGTTTTAGCGTTGACGATAATCTTCAGCGCAGGTTCTACCTCCGCGGTGTCATCCACCACGATATGGCATACGCCAATACCACCGGTGATCACCGGAATGGTAGATTGCTCACGGCACAGCTTGTGCAAGCCCGCGCCGCCGCGTGGGATCAGCATGTCGATGTATTTGTCCATGCGCAGCATCTCGTTGACCAGCGCACGGTCGGGGCTTTCAATCGCCTGCACGGCACCCGCCGGTAAACCACACTCCTCCAGCGCCTGCTGAATGACGTTTACCGTCGCGGCGTTGGTGCGCCAGGTCTCCTTCCCGCCACGCAGGATCGCGGCATTACCGGTCTTCAGGCACAGGGAGGCGACATCCACCGTCACGTTTGGACGCGCTTCGTAAATCACCCCAATGACGCCAAGCGGCACGCGGCGACGCTCAAGGCGTAATCCGCTGTCGAGCACCCCACCGTCAATCACCTGCCCTACCGGGTCGGCGAGGTTGCACACCTGACGGACGTCGTCGGCAATACCTTTCAGACGCGCCGGGGTCAGCGCCAGACGATCGAGCATCGCTTCACTCAAGCCGTTGCGACGCGCTTCCAGCAGATCCTGCTCGTTGGCGAGCAAAATTTCCTGCGACTGAGATTCCAGATAATCAGCGATTTTTTCCAGCACGCGATTTTTCTCGCGGCTGGAAAGGAGCGCCAGTTTATAAGAGGCGGCTTTCGCGGCTGCGCCCATTTGTTCCAGCATGTTCTGGCTCCTTAACGAATAATCATGTCGTCACGATGCACGGCAACCGGGCCATATTCATAGCCCAGGATGGCGTCGATCTGCTGGGAATGGTGACCAGCAATCCGACGCAGCGCGTCGCTGTTATAACGACTTACGCCATGAGCGATGTCGCGACCTTCAAGGTTACGGATTCGGATCACTTCACCACGCGAGAAGTTGCCTGTCACGCTTTTAATTCCTTTTGGAAGTAACGAGCTTCCTCTTTCCAGAATAGCGGCGGTCGCGCCTTCATCCACGGTCAGTTCGCCAGCCGGGGGCGCACCAAAGATCCAGCGTTTTCGGTTTTCCAGCGGGGACGCCTGGGCGTGGAAGCGAGTGCCCACAGAGATGCCTTCCATCACATCACCTATCACGCCCGGACGGCTGCCCGCGGCGATGATGGTGTCGATACCGGCCCGGCACGCCACGTCCGCGGCCTGGAGCTTGGTGCCCATGCCGCCTGTCCCCAGACCAGAAACGCTGTCACCCGCAATGGCACGCAGCGCATCGTCAATGCCGTGAACGTCTTTGATCAATTCAGCCTGTGGATTAGAGCGCGGGTCAGCGGTAAACAGCCCCTGCTGATCGGTCAGAAGCAGCAGCTTATCGGCCCCTGCCAGGATCGCCGCCAGCGCAGAGAGGTTATCGTTGTCGCCTACTTTGATTTCAGCGGTGGCAACAGCGTCGTTTTCGTTAATGACCGGAACGATATGGTTATCCAGCAGCGCACGCAGCGTATCGCGGGCGTTCAGGAAACGTTCTCTGTCTTCCATATCCGCACGCGTCAGCAGCATCTGCCCGACGTGAATGCCGTAGATGGAGAACAGTTGTTCCCAGAGCTGTATGAGTCGGCTTTGTCCCACGGCGGCCAGCAGCTGTTTGGAGGCGATCGTCGCGGGGAGTTCGGGGTAGCCCAGGTGTTCACGCCCGGCGGCAATCGCCCCGGAAGTCACAATCACAATACGATGCCCTGCGGCATGCAACTGAGCGCACTGACGTACAAGCTCAACGATATGGGCACGATTCAGGCGGCGCGATCCGCCTGTTAACACACTGGTACCGAGTTTTACCACCAGCGTCTGGCTGTCACTCATGATTCTCTGCCGTTCAACAATAAGGGAAAATGATGTCAGTCAGACGTTTTAACAGGTGTCAGCTCCGTTGCCAACTGCCTTAGCGCATGACCCGTCACTTTGTTGCGCGGGATCAGGAAGCGTAGCGGCAGATTTTGACAATTTTATTACCGAAAAATTAAAACATACTTTTTTAGACATAATCTTACTTTGTCATAAAACTTTCACCCACGAACGATAAAACCCTTCCTGTTTTTCACGGGGTAATAAGTCGAATCTTATTGCTCAGCGAATATTAGCGCGTTTTTATAAAATCAGGATTGAAAATGAAAAAGAGCACTCTGGCATTAGTGGTAATGGGCGTAGTTGCTTCCGCATCTGTTCAGGCAGCAGAAGTTTATAATAAAAACGGGAATAAACTGGACGTGTACGGCAAAGTAAAAGCAATGCACTACATCAGTGATGATGACGCTAAGGATGGTGACCAGACTTACGTTCGTTTCGGCTTTAAGGGTGAAACGCAGATTAACGATCAGCTGACGGGCTACGGACGTTGGGAAGCTGAGTTCGCAGGTAACAAAGCTGAGAGCGACTCTTCTCAAAAAACACGTCTGGCATTTGCCGGCCTGAAACTGAAAGACTTCGGCTCACTGGATTACGGCCGTAACCTGGGCGCGCTGTATGACGTGGCCGCATACACCGATATGTTCCCGGAGTTCGGCGGTGACGGCCTGGCGCAGACCGATAACTTCATGACGAAACGCGCCTCCGGTCTGGCCACATACCGTAATACCGATTTCTTTGGCCTGGTTGACGGCCTGAATATGACCCTGCAATACCAGGGCAAAAATGAAAACCGCGACGTGAAGAAGCAAAACGGTGACGGCTTCGGTACCTCCCTGAGCTATGACTTCGGCGGCAGCGATTTTTCTGTGATTGGTGCGTATGCCAGCTCCGATCGCACTAACGATCAAAACCTTCAGGCACGCGGCGAAGGTAAAAAAGCAGAAGGCTGGGCAACCGGTTTGAAATATGATGCCAACGATATTTATCTGGCCACTATCTATTCCGAAACCCGCAATATGGCCCCTATTTCCGGTGGCTTTGCAAATAAAGCGCAAAACTTCGAAGTGGTCGCGCAATATCAATTTGACTTTGGTCTGCGTCCATCTCTGGGTTACGTGCAGTCTAAAGGCAAAGATATCGAAGGTATCGGCGATGAAGATATCGTGAAATACATCGACGTAGGTGCGACATATTATTTCAACAAAAATATGTCTGCGTTTGTTGATTATAAGATCAACCAGATCGATGACGATAATAAACTGGGCGTAAGCAGCGATGATATCGTTGCGCTGGGCATGACCTACCAATTCTGATGTTGTGGTAATAAAAAACCGGCGCTGAGCCGGTTTTTTTGTGCCCGGTGACGCTGTGCTTACCGGGCGTACGGGATAGTACATTTTTCATGCCGGGTAAGGCGTAGCCGTCACCCGGCGCTGTGACATCATCAGGCTCTCAGTTTCACCGCTTCGCTGGAAAAATCGTCCGCAGGCTCCAGCTTCAGATCCAGCGTTGCCAGCAGGTCACGAGCTTTGCCGTGAAATTCTTTTAGCGTATGCTCCAGACGATCGATCACTTCCTGATCTTTGATGCTCGTCGCCTGCCAGTGCCCGTCTTTATTAAACAGGCCAAACTGATAGCTATAGGTAAAACGGTTTTCCTGTGCTTCCATTTCCATCCACCAGCCCCAGAACTCACGTTTTTCGGGTGCAGGCTTCACGTTGACGCAAACAGCCAGGCAGTCGAAAAAAAAGCGATTCTCTTCACACTGCTCTTCTCGAATATACGGGCCAAGAGCCATGAACTTCTTAATCAGTCTACTTTTCGGGTGTCCACTCGGTAACGTCATTGCGATCTCCTTTTGTGAAGCACTGTTTTACCAAACCAACGAAATTTAGCAAACTATTAACACAATCTCTGCGTGATCCAGCGTGCGATCTCTTTCAGCGCTTTGTCAAAATTCTGGTACACCGGGCTGAAGGGTACCTCCAGCAATTTACCATCAGAAGATGACGACGTGATTAAGCGTGACTCCTCTTCCGGGCTAAACGGATCGTTCTTCCAGAAACCGGACATCATCGGGGTTGGGCAGCGGCGGCCGAGTAAGCCCTGCGTTTTTAATGAATAACGATTAAGTTCAATGCGCAACGCTTCGTCTGAAGCATCATGCATGCCAAGTCGGCTCGCCAGCACGTCCAGATACATCTCAGGAACGCTACCCTGACGCGCAGGATCGCTTAACAGAGCATGCACCACCGGGCCAAGACAGGCGACGGCCTTCAGGCGTGAAGATTCAAGGTAGGCAAGCCGTACCGCGACGTTAGCGCCAAAGCGGAAGCCAAACGCGCCAACCCGGGTGTGGTCAACCCAGGGGATATTCTCCAGCGCTTTTAAAGCATGCTGGTGCAGCAGGCTGGAGTCTTGCGTAAGTTTCCATTTGGATGAAAAACCAATGGAAGGCATATCAAGCGTCAGCATGGCGATTCCGTTTGGGGCAAAGTAGCGCTCATACAGGCTGTAATAGTCAATTTGTAACGAGTCCAGTCCACCGCACATCAGAACCGTCGGGAACGGCCCTTCCCCCTCCGGCATATGCAAGAATCCGGTCACCGGGCTGCCACCGGGAATGGCGAACTCAATTTCACGCATCCGGCCAGGCAACCGCTGCGCGGCCTCTTCATAAGCCCGGTTTGCCAGCGCCTGCGCCTGCTCTGCCAGTTCGTCGCCTTTAAGATGCGGATATGCAGCGATGCTGTACAGATTTGCCGCATGCAGCCAGTGCTTGCCGCTGAGAGTGGCATCTTCTTCCTGGCTCGCTTTTTGCTGCCAGAGCATGGCCTGCTTTGACCATTCGTAGATCCAGTTTCCACCACGGTAGCCCACCACCGTATCGTAGAGATCGCCGTCGGTACGCTCGGACTCACTCATCACGATACGCGCCTGCACGTCGAGGATTTCACGCGGATCGATGCCGCGCCAGATCCACATCAGACGGTTAATCATTCGATACCAGTGGGGCACGTTTTTACCGTCTAACGCTGACTGAACGGCAGGCATTGTCCCCGGATTAAACCGACGCACCAGCGTCGACGTTTCAGGGTGCTTGAAACGGGGTTTGAAGAGAGTTTCGGTAAGATTCGCCTGCGTCATTGCGTTGCCTCCATGGATACGTCATATGAAGACCATTGTAACGCGTGGCAGGGTAAAAAGAACAACGCCCGGCATAACCGGGCGTGTAAAGTTACGTACTGAAATTAACGGCCAGAGATAGGCGGTACGAAGACCACGCCCATATCCCATGGCTGTTCAATCCAGGTATCCTGCGGGATATCAATGACGTAATCATCAACCAGTGGGCGACCCGCTGGTTTCGCGAAGATAGTGACGAAGTGCGCTTTTGGATACATTTCGCGGATAGCCACCGCGGTACCGCCGGTGTCCACCAGATCGTCGATAACGATAAAGCCTTCACCGTCGCCTTCCGCGCGTTTCAGCACTTTCAGTTCGCGCTGGTTGTCGTGATCGTAGCTGGAGATACATACGGTATCGACATGACGAATACCCAGCTCACGTGCCAGCAGCGCCCCCGGTACCAGACCGCCACGGCTGACGGCAATAATGCCTTTCCACTGTTCGGAAGGCATCAGACGCGCAGCCAGTTTGCGTGCGTGAATCTGCAACATGTCCCAGGTGACGACGTATTTTTCGCTCATGTGAAGTGTCCCAGCCTGTTTATATACGGCTTAAAAAAATGAGGGTGAACCAGGTTGCGCGAGATTATAGAGATCTGACGCACTAAAAACCAGTGTTACGCGCCATGAGCCTGAGTTTTTACATGCTTAATGCTACCAGCCACGGGAGAAAGTGGTATTCTCAGTTGCATCTCGCAAGCCTGACTTGTGGTAACGATTAACCTGCTAACCCTGTGACCTGCAACATTGTTTTGCAGCGCAACGACAAGGAGACCTATCGTGTCTGAACTGTCTCAATTATCTCCACAGCCGCTGTGGGATATTTTTGCCAAAATCTGCTCCATTCCGCACCCTTCCTATCACGAAGAACAGCTTGCCGAACATATTATGGGCTGGGCAAAGGAAAAAGGTCTGCACGCTGAGCGCGACCAGGTTGGCAATATTCTTATCCGCAAACCTGCCACCGCAGGTATGGAAAACCGTAAGCCAGTGGTATTGCAGGCGCACCTGGATATGGTTCCGCAGAAAAACAACGACACCGTTCACGACTTCACAAAAGACCCGATCCAGCCGTACATCGACGGTGAGTGGGTGAAGGCGCGCGGCACGACTCTGGGCGCAGATAACGGCATTGGTATGGCTTCCGCGCTGGCCGTGCTGGCTGACGACAGCGTTGAACACGGTCCGCTGGAAGTGCTGCTGACCATGACTGAAGAAGCGGGCATGGATGGCGCGTTCGGTCTCCAGGCAAACTGGCTGCAAGCGGACATTCTGATCAACACCGACTCCGAAGAAGAGGGTGAGATCTACATGGGCTGCGCAGGCGGGATCGATTTTATCTCTACCCTGCCGCTGTCCCGCGAAGCGATCCCTGCCGGATTCGAGACCTTTAAGCTGACGCTGAAAGGGCTGAAAGGCGGTCACTCCGGCGGTGATATTCACCTGGGCCTGGGCAACGCCAACAAACTGCTGGCGCGTTTCCTGGCGGGCCATGCCGCTGAACTGGATCTGCGTCTGGTGGACTTCAACGGCGGTACTCTGCGTAACGCGATCCCTCGCGAAGCCTTCGCTACCGTGGCGGTGCCTGCGTCGAAAGCGGACGAACTGAAAAAACTCTCCAGCGTGTATCTGGAGATCCTGAAAAACGAACTGTCTGCAAAAGAGAAAAACCTGACGGTGGTGCTGGAGTCCGTTACGACGGATAAAGCCGCGCTGACCGCACAGTCTCGTGACACGTTCGTCCAGCTGCTGAACGCAACGCCAAACGGCGTTATTCGCAACTCTGACGTGGCGAAAGGCGTGGTGGAAACCTCCCTGAACGTGGGCGTGGTGACCATGGGTGACGACAGCGCAGAGATCATCTGCCTGATCCGTTCCCTGATCGACAGCGGTAAAGAGTACGTTGTGAGCATGCTGGAATCTCTGGGCACCCTGGCCGGCGCGAAAACGTCTGCAAAAGGCAGCTACCCGGGCTGGCAGCCGGATGCAAGTTCTCCGGTCATGGCACTGGTGCGTGAAACTTATCAGCGACTGTTCAACAGCACCCCGAACATTCAGGTTATTCATGCGGGTCTGGAGTGTGGTCTGTTCAAGAAACCGTATCCGGATATGGACATGGTCTCCATCGGGCCAACCATCACCGGGCCACACTCCCCGGATGAGCAGGTTCACATTGAAAGCGTCGGTCACTATTGGACGCTGCTGACTGAGCTGCTGAAAGCAATTCCTGTTAAGTAATTAGCCGTTTGATGCCCGGTGGCGCTACGCTTGCCGGGCCTACGATTAGCGTAATCTACAGTCCCAACACCAGTTGACGCTCCAGCTGCGGATCCAGCAAGGTGACGTGCAGCCCCACCAGCCTCACCCCTCGTCCGCCCCGCCGTTCTTCCCACGCCTTTTTCGCCGTCGCGATAAGATCCTCTTTGTTGAGGCGTGGCCAGACGTGCTCCTGCGTCGTCTGCTGAAAATCGTTAAATTTCAGTTTGATGCCCTGTCGGGCAATAAGCAGATCCGGTTTGACCTTCAGTAAGCGTCGTTCAAGCTCAGGATAAAGCTGTTCCGTAATAATGGTTTCACACTCGGTCCAGTCATGGATATCTTCGCTCAGCGTGCGTTCAACGCCGACCGATTTACGCAGCCGTTCGTTGTTCACATCCCGGTCATCAATGCCCTGACTGCGTTCCCACAGTACGCGGCCAAACTTGCCAAAACGCTTAAGCAGCAGCGCCAGATCGCTGTGCTGAACGTCTTCGCAGGTGCGTAGCCCCATACTTTCCAGCTTCGCGGCGGAGACTTTGCCCACGCCGGGGATTTTGCTGAGCGGCAGCGTCTTTAAAAACGCCGGAACCTCTTCCGGAGTGATGACGTACTGGCCGTTGGGCTTATTTAAATCGGAGGCGATTTTGGCGAGAAATTTGACCGGCGCGACGCCTGCCGATGCCGTCAGGTTCAGCTCGTTAAAAATAGTCTGGCGGATCTCCTGCGCCATGAGGGTGGCGGAGCCGTGGCAGTGCACGCTGTGGGTGACATCCAGATAGGCTTCATCCAGCGATAACGGTTCAATCAGTGAGGTGTAGCGGGAGAAGATCTCCCGAATGTGGCTCGATGCTTCTTTATAGGCATCAAAACGTCCGGGCAAAAGAGTGAGATGCGGGCACAGTTTCAGCGCCATCGCTGTCGGCATGGCGCTGCGTACACCGTATTTGCGAGCAGGATAGTTGGCGGTGCTGATGACACCGCGCTGAACCCGGCTGCCGCCAATGGCGATCGGAATATCCCGCAGCGCCGGGTTGTCACGCATCTCCACTGCGGCAAAAAAGCAGTCCATATCGACATGGATTATTTTGCGCATAGTAAGCCCTCACTTATTACTGGATAAGTATACAGTAAACAAATGAGGGTTGAGAAGTGCGCGCAGGAATTGTCGGGTGCCGGCGTTGCCTTACCCGACCTGGAAGACTAAAGAATGCGTTGCTGCTCGCGAGCCATCCGCTTTTTCCGCGCATCGCACGGTTCCGGACAATCGCACACTTTTTCCATTCCGATGGAAGAGATGCCTCCGCAACTGCCCTGAATGCTTTTACGCTTGATGATCCAGCCTAAGGACATGCCGAAGATCACCAGCACAAACACCGCAAAGGTCGCCAGAAAAGTCAGCATAATCAGCCTCCGAAATCATCAAGCATGATGTTCTCATCTTCCACGCCAAGATCTTTTAGCATCTTAATCACGGCGGCGTTCATCATTGGTGGACCACACATATAGAACTCGCAGTCTTCCGGTGCCGGGTGCTGTTTGAGGTAATTTTCATACAGCACGTTGTGGATGAAGCCCGTATAGCCTGTCCAGTTATCTTCCGGCTGCGGATCGGATAGCGCCACATGGAAGGTAAAGTTAGGGTTATCACGCGCCAGTTGTTCAAACTCATCGTCATAGAACATTTCGCGCAGTGAACGCGCCCCGTACCAGAAGCTGATCTTACGCTTGCTGCCAAGTCGTTTGAGCTGGTCAAAAATATGCGAACGCATCGGCGCCATACCCGCACCGCCGCCGATAAAGACCATCTCCGCGTCAGTATCTTTGGCAAAGAATTCGCCGAACGGGCCGGAAATCGTCACTTTGTCGCCAGGCTTGAGGGACCAGATATACGACGACATGACGCCAGGAGGGGCATCAGGCACATTCGGTGGCGGCGTGGCGATACGCACGTTGAGCATAATAATGCCCTTCTCTTCCGGATAGTTAGCCATGGAATAGGCGCGAAGCGCGGGCTCTTTTACCTCGGAAACAAAGCGGAAGAGGTTAAATTTATCCCAGTCTGCCCGGTACTCCTCAGGCACATCGAAGTCAGCATACGCGACGGTGTGTGCAGGACAATCAATCTGGATATACCCACCCGCACGGAACGGGACGCTCTCCCCTTCAGGGACACGCAGCTTGAGCTCTTTGATGAACGTGGCTTTGTTATCGTTAGAGATAACTTCGCACTCCCATTTTTTCACGCCGAAGATCTCCTCCGGCAGCTCAATCTTCATGTTCTGGCGCACAGCGACCTGGCACGCCAGACGGCATCCCTCTTTCGCTTCACGCTTCGTGATATGCGACAGTTCCGTTGGCAGAATATCACCGCCGCCCTCTTTGACCGTCACACGGCACTGGCCACAGGAGCCACCGCCGCCACAGGCAGACGAGACAAAAATCCCGTTGCCGGAGAGCGTGTTAAGCAGCTTATCCCCTGCCGGGGTACGGATCTGATTCTGCGGATCGTCATTGATATCAATGATCACATCCCCGGAATTGACCAGCTTCGCACGCGCCGCCAGGATCAGCCCTGACAGCACCAGTACTATCAGCGTGAACATCACCACGCCAAGAATAATTTCCATCTGTTAGCCCTTATAGCTGCACACCGGAGAAGGACATAAAGCCCAACGCCATCAGGCCGGTGGTGATAAAGGTGATCCCTAAGCCACGAAGCCCCGCAGGTACGTTGGCATATTTCATTTTTTCACGGATCCCCGCCATGGTGACAATCGCCAGCATCCAGCCGATACCGGAACCGAAGCCATACACAACCGATTCACTGAAGTTGTAATCGCGCTGAACCATAAACGAGACGCCACCGAAGATGGCGCAGTTCACGGCGATCAGCGGCAGGAAGATCCCCAGCGCGTTGTACAGCGACGGGAAGTATTTGTCGAGGATCATCTCCAGGATCTGAACAAGCGCTGCAATCACTCCGATAAAGGTGATGAAGTTCAGGAAGCTAAGATCAACCCCCTCCACCAGCGCGCCATCGCGCAGCACGAAGTTGAATACCAGGTTGTTAATCGGAACGGAAAGCCCCAGCACAACGGTAACTGCCACGCCCAGACCAAATGCCGTCGATACCTTTTTAGAAACGGCAAGGAACGTACACATGCCCAGGAAGAAAGCGAGCGCCATGTTTTCAACAAACACCGCGCGCACAAATAAACTCAGGTAATGAGCCATTGTCGGTTACTCCTTTTCCTGCTGTTCAGGCTTCAACGTACGAATCAGCCAGATCAGCAAACCGATAATGAAAAAGGCGCTTGGGGCCAGCAGGAACAGGCCGTTCGGCAGATACCAGCCGCCGTTCTGTACCGTATCCAGCACCGGAATGCCAAACAGCTTGCCGCTGCCAATCAGCTCGCGCAGGAAACCAACCGTCAACAGGATCACGCCGTAACCCAGGCCGTTGCCGATACCGTCCATAAAGCTCGCCAGCGGTGGCATTTTCATCGCATAGGCTTCAGCACGCCCCATCACGATACAGTTGGTGATTATCAGGCCGACAAACACCGAAAGCTGCTTCGAGGTTTCATAGGCGAAGGCGCGCAGGAGCTGATCGACCACGATCACCAGCGAGGCGATGATCGCCATCTGCACGATGATCCTCACGCTGTTGGGTATGTGGTGGCGGATCATTGAGATAAACATGCTGGAAAACGCTGTCACCAGCGTTACCGCCAGCGTCATGACCACCGCCGTTTCCAGCTTGGTGGTCACCGCCAGCGCCGAGCACACCCCCAGCACCTGTAGCGTTATCGGGTTATTGGCTAACAGCGGGCCAATCAGCACCTTTTTAACTTCTTTCAGTTCACCCGTATCAGCCATTATTCAGCGCTCCTTCACGTACATTCTTCAGGAAGGGACCAAAGCCCAGTTCACCCATCCAGAAATCAAAGCTGTGCTGTACACCGTTAGAGGTGAGCGTGGCACCGGAAAGGCCATCAACGGCAAATTCATCGCCGGGACGCGCGCTCCCTTTCACCACCTTCAGCGCAGGCTGGCCGTTGTCGTCGAGCACTTTTTTACCAACAAACTGTGCCCGCCAGTTAGGGTTCTCAACTTCGCCCCCCAGCCCTGGTGTTTCGCCCTGATCGTAATAAGTAATGCCTTTGACCGTACGACCATCGGTATCCAGCGCCACAAAGGCGTACATCATTGACCATAAACCGTTGCCATAGATGGGCAACACGATTTCCTGGATGCGCTTTTGCTCGTCACGGACGAGGTAAATCTCCGCGACATTGCTGCGGCGCTTAATGCCTGCCGGATCCTGCGAGGCGTCAAGCGTGGTGCTCATCTGCGGATCTTTTAGCGCCAGCGCCTGGTTGTATTTCGCCGGGTCTTTATCCATTAACTCCCCGGTTTTTAAATCCACCAGCCGTGCGGTAATACGTTCGGCAAACACCGCTGCGACGTCATCCTTCGTCATGCCTTCCTGCATCAGCCCGGCCACGGCCAGGATGTTACGCTGTTTATCCAGCGCTCGTTGCTCCTGCTGTAGCGGTTTTAACCCTACGGCAGAACCGGCCACGACAATGGAACAGACCAGACACAGTACCAGCACCACCAGCAGCGTTTTGCTGATGCTGTCGTTATTTTTGATCTCAGCCACGCGCCTTCCTCCGCTTAATGTTGGCGCGCACGACCAGGTAGTCGAACAGCGGCGCAAACAGATTGGCAAACAGAATGGCCAACATCATCCCTTCCGGATAAGCCGGGTTGACCACGCGAATCAGTACACACATCACCCCAATGAGCGCGCCGTAACACCATTTACCTCTGTCGGTAAACGAAGCCGAGACCGGATCGGTGGCCATGAACATCATGCCAAACGCAAAGCCTCCCAGCACGAGGTGCCAGTACCACGGCATGGAGAACATCGGGTTTGTGTCTGAACCAATGAAGTTGAAAAGCGTGGCGGTGAGTACCATCCCGAGCATGACGCCTGCGACAATGCGCCAGGACGCCACGCGGCCAAAGAGGATGATGGCCCCGCCGATCAAAATCATCAGGGTAGACACTTCACCGATGGAGCCTGGAATATTGCCGATAAACGCATCAAACCAGGTGACAGGCTGTCCGGTTGCATTATTGACCAGCGTTTCGCCGCCGCCAGCCGCCCACTGTGAAAGTGGCGTCGCGCCGGAGAATCCGTCTGCTGCCGTCCACACCAGGTCGCCCGAGATTTGCGCCGGATAAGCAAAGAACAGGAACGCGCGCCCTGCCAGCGCCGGATTGAGGAAGTTGCGTCCGGTCCCGCCGAAGATCTCCTTGGCAATCACCACGCCAAAGCTGATCCCCATCGCCGCCTGCCAGAGCGGCAGCGTTGGCGGAACAATCAGCGCAAACAGAATAGAGGTAACAAAGAAGCCCTCGTTGATCTCATGTTTGCGAATAATGGCGAACAGCACCTCCCAGAAACCGCCCACGATAAAGACAGTCATATAGATGGGGAGGAAGAAGACAGCGCCCAGCGTCATCATGCTGATCCAGCCGGCATCTGCCGCAAAGCTCACCCCCAGCGACTGCGCCAGACGATAGTGCCAGTCAGACTGAATCACCTGCGCCAGCTGCTCTGCATCGTACATATGGTGCAGCGCCGGAATAGTTTGCAACCCAACGTTATACATCCCCCAGAACATGGCCGGGAAGACCGCAAACCAGACCAGAATCATCATTCGCTTGAGGTCAATGGCGTCGCGAACGTGCGCCGCGCCTTTCGTCACCAGACCCGGCGTGTAGAAAATGGTCGTTGTCGCTTCATACAGCGGGTAGTACTTTTTGAGCTTCCCTTCGGTAAAGTGCGGCTCAATTTTTTCAAAGAGGTGTTTTAAGCCCATGTTTATCCTTCCTGCTCAATGCGGGTTAACACCTCGCGCAATACGGGTCCATATTCGTATTTACCTGGACACACATAGGTACACAGCGCCAGATCTTCTTCGTCCAGCTCCAGACAGCCCAGCGCCTGGGCACCGTCGGTATCGCCGGCCAGGAGATCGCGCAGCAGCACGGTGGGCAGAATATCCAGCGGCATCACGCGTTCGTAGTTGCCAATCGGAACCATGGCGCGCTCACCGCCGTTGGTGCTGGTGGAGAAGTTAAACAGCTTACGACGCAGGAAGTGGCCGAGCGTGGTGCGGGTTACCGAGTATTTTTCTGCACCAGGCAGCACCCAGCCGAACAGCTCTTTCTCGCGTCCTTCAAGCACAACGCTCACCTGAAGATGGAAACGACCCAGCCAGGCCATCGGGCCTGTCGCGTGCCTGCCGCTCAGCACCGAACCGGAAATAATACGGTTTTCACCTTCTTTCGTTTCGCCAGCCAACAGCGCCGTCAGGTCTGCCCCAAGCAGCGTGCGAACCAGACGCGGGTGGGTTGCCTGAGGGCCGCCGATGGCAATAATGCGTTCTGCGCACAGCTCACCCGTGGTGAACAGCTTACCGATAGCGATCACGTCCTGATAATTAAGATGCCAGACCTGTTTCGTCAGGCTTACCGGCTCCAGAAAATGAATATGCGTTCCCACCAGCCCGGCCGGATGCGGGCCGGCAAATTCATTAAAGGCCACCTGCCCTTGCGGATGACCGCCCAGCTTACCCCCGCTGGCCTGGCAGACATGCACTTTGCCCGGCGTCAGGCGCGTTAACACGGTGAGGCCGGCATCGAAAGCTTTTCGTTCCGCCAGGATAAGAGGCTGCGGATCTGCGCTGAGCGGGTTGGTGTCGATGGCCGTAACGAAGATAGCGGCCGGCACAGTGCCAGGCACGGGCGTTTTGCTATAGGGGCGCGTGCGAAGCGCCGTCCACAGTCCCGACTCCAGCAGTTGCGTCTGCACCGCGTCGTGGCTGAGGGTGGCAAGATCGGCAGCATCAAAACGCGCAAATTCGCGTTTCTCATCGCCTTCAATTCGAATGACAACCGATTGCAGGACGCGACGCTCACCACGATGGATGGCAACAACGGTGCCGCTGGCTGGGGCTGTAAACATAACGCCAGGATTTTTTTTATCCTTGAAGAGCGCCTGGCCTTTTATTACGCGATCGCCTTCCTGTACCAGCATCGCAGGACGCATGCCCACGTAATCATCACCTACAATAGCGACATGGTGAATACTGGCGCCGGTTGTTACGTGCTGTTCAGGCACGCCAGAGATTGGCAGATCGAGTCCTTTTCTGATTCTAAACATGTGGTTAGCAGGTATCCATGAACAACAATCCAGAGAGGCCGGAGTGTACCATTTTCGGCCCTGACGAGGGCAGCAAATCCGCCGTCTGGCGCGCCGAAATGCGAGCTATTGCGCAAAGTTCCTGGAGTCAGGACAATGTGAATGGGTTATAAAGTAAAACTAATTTGTAAACGCAAAGGTTGGCTCTTGCGAAAATCTCCATCGGTGCTAATGTGAGCGCTCCTGTCCAGATTAGTCTGATTTCGGGTGTCTTTTGCCGTTCTGGCAAGTTGGTCATTGTTTTATCAAGGAACCAGTAGTATGCGTAAAATCGCATTGTTCATTGCGATGCTTCTGATACCGTGCATGTCGTTTGCCGGGCTGCTTGGCAGTAATAGTTCAACGACGCCGGTCAGCAAAGAGTATAAACAGCAGTTGATGGGATCCCCGGTTTATATTCAAATCTTCAAGGAAGAGCGCACACTCGATCTGTTTGTCAAAATGGGCGAGACGTATCAGCTGCTCGATAGCTACAAAATCTGTAACTATTCTGGCGGGCTGGGGCCGAAACAGCGCCAGGGTGACTTCAAAAGTCCGGAAGGGTTTTACAACGTTCAGCGTAACCAGCTAAAACCGGACAGCCGCTTCTATAAAGCGATTAACATCGGTTTCCCCAATGCCTTCGACCGTGCGCACGGTTACGAAGGGAAATACCTGATGATTCACGGTGCCTGCGTGTCTGTCGGTTGTTATGCGATGACGGATTCCGGCATTGATGAAATCTTCCAGTTTGTCACGGGCGCACTGGTCTTCGGCCAGCCGAATGTTCAGGTCAGCATCTATCCGTTCCGTATGACGGATGCGAACATGGCGCGCCATAAGTACTCTGTTTACACAGATTTCTGGAAACAGCTAAAACCGGGCTATGACTACTTCGAGCAGACCCATAAGCCGCCGGTGGTGTCCATCGTCAATGGCCGTTACGTGGTGAGTAAACCGCTCAGCCATGAAGTGGTTCAGCCGCAGCTGGCGTCAAATTACGCGGTCCCCGAGACAAAATAGCGCCCACTCGCCTGGCATGATCTTTTGCCAGGTTTCGTTGCCGGTCAGCGGCTGCGTTGCAATGACAGTGACCACATCGTTCGGTGTGGTCTCCTTCTGAAAATCAATTTCCACATCCTGATCGAGCAGCGTGGCGACCCCAAACGGCGCACGTCGGGTGATCCAGAACAGATTTGTCGAGCAGAACGCCATCACGTAGCGCCCATCAGACAGCAGCATATTAAAGACGCCCTTCTCGCGTAACTCAGACGCCAGTGACGCTATGTACTTAAAAACGGCGGTCATGTTGCCGGGCGTACGGGGGTAGCGCTCGGTCAGCTTGTGCAGCAGCCAGCAAAATGCTTTTTCGCTGTCCGTTTCACCGACAGGACGAAAATTGCCGGTTTCCAGTGATTTATAGCCCGAGAGCTGCCCGTTGTGCGCATAGGTCCAGTTACGGCCCCACAGTTCACGGGTAAACGGATGGGTATTTTCCAGCGCCACTTCGCCGCGATTTGCCTGGCGGATATGGGCGATCACCGAACAGGATTTAATAGGATAGTCCTGCACCAGTCTGGCAATGGGTGAGTTAAAGCTGGGTTGTGGATCTTTAAACGTGCGACATCCTTTGCCTTCGTAGAAGGTAATGCCCCAGCCGTCTTTATGCGGCCCGGTTCCTCCACCGCGCTGAACCAGCCCGGTAAAACTAAAGCAGATATCGGTTGGCACATTGGCGCTCATCCCGAGCAGTTCGCACATAGATCACCTCCACAACAGCGGGGGCACCGGCGCCCCCAGCGAAGTCTTACTTAACCATCTCTTTTTCGATCAGTTGGATCAGGATGTGGATCACTTTGATGTGAATTTCCTGAACGCGATCCGCATAACCGAAGTGTGGTACACGGATTTCAATGTCCGCTGTACCGTCCATCTTACCGCCATCTTTCCCGGTAAGGGTGATCACTTTCATGCCCTTCTCACGCGCGGCGGCGATCGCTTTGATCACGTTAGCGGAGTTACCGGACGTGGAGATACCCAGCAGTACGTCGCCTTCACGGCCTACGGCTTCAACGTAGCGGGAAAAGATATGGTCGTAACCGAAGTCGTTGCCTACACAGGAGATGTGGCTCACGTCGGAAATCGCAATCGCCGGGTAGCCCGGACGATTTTCGCGATAGCGTCCGGTCAGCTCTTCGGCGAAGTGCATGGCGTCACAGTGGGAACCGCCGTTACCGCAGGAGAGCACTTTACCGCCGGCTTTGAAGCTGTCGGCAAGCAGGACCGCCGCGCGCTGAATAGCGTGAATATTGGCATCATCTTTCAGAAAATTCGCCAGCGTTTCCGCCGCTTCGTTCAGTTCGTTACGAATAAGATCCTGGTACATGAGGATAATCCTTCAGTATTGATGAAATAACACAGTGGAGTGTACCGGATAGCAGTAAAAGCGAGAAGCTAAAGCCATGCGAATCGTCCGGCGTTTTGATTTTTTGTGCCGGCTAAAACGCGAACAATGTGAACCATGTTGTAATTATTTTGTAAACACATTGCTAAAGGAAATGACATCAACTACAACCATATCATCACAAGTGGTCAGACCTCCTACAAGCAAGGGAGCTTTTCTTTATGATGATTTTGAGCATTTTCGCAACCGTTGTGCTGCTCGGTGTGTTGTTCTATCACCGTGTCAGTTTATTCCTGAGTAGCCTGATTCTTCTGGCCTGGACGGCTGCACTTGGCGTCGCTGGCCTGTGGAATATCTGGGTCCTTGTTCCCCTGGCCATCATTTTGCTGCCGTTCAACCTGACGCCGATGCGTAAGTCGATGATCTCTGCGCCGGTGTTCAGGGGATTCCGTAAAGTGATGCCGCCGATGTCGCGTACAGAGAAAGAAGCGATTGACGCCGGTACGACCTGGTGGGAAGGCGATCTGTTCCAGGGCAACCCGGACTGGAAAAAGCTTCACAACTATCCGCAGCCGCGTCTGACCGCCGAAGAACAAGCCTTTATTGATGGTCCGGTAGAAGAAGCGTGCCGCATGGCAAACGACTTTGCTATCACTCACCAAATGGCCGACCTGCCGCCTGAGCTGTGGGCATACCTGAAAGAGCATCGCTTCTTCGCGATGATCATTAAGAAAGAGTACGGCGGTCTGGAATTCTCCGCTTACGCTCAGGCTCGGGTGCTGCAAAAACTGGCGGGTGTCTCCGGGATCCTGGCGATCACCGTTGGCGTGCCAAACTCCTTAGGCCCGGGCGAGCTGTTACAGCATTACGGTACGGAAGAGCAGAAAGATCACTACCTGCCGCGTCTGGCGCGTGGTCAGGAAATTCCGTGCTTCGCGCTGACCAGCCCGGAGGCGGGCTCCGATGCCGGCGCAATCCCTGATACCGGCGTGGTTTGCATGGGCGAATGGCAGGGCCAGCAGGTGCTGGGTATGCGCCTGACCTGGAACAAACGTTATATCACCCTCGCACCTATCGCCACGGTGCTGGGCCTTGCGTTCAAACTCTCTGACCCGGAAAAACTGCTGGGCGGTGAAGAAGAGCTGGGTATTACCTGTGCGCTGATCCCAACCTCAACCCCGGGCGTTGAAATTGGTCGCCGTCACTTCCCTCTGAACGTACCGTTCCAGAACGGTCCTACCCGCGGTCAGGATATCTTTGTCCCGATTGACTACATCATCGGTGGCCCGAAAATGGCCGGGCAGGGCTGGCGTATGCTGGTGGAATGTCTGTCTGTGGGCCGCGGCATTACCCTGCCGTCGAACTCAACAGGCGGTCTGAAATCGGTGGCGATGGGGATTGGCGCTTACGCCCACATCCGCCGTCAGTTCAAAATCTCCATCGGCAAGATGGAAGGTATCGAAGAGCCGCTGGCGCGTATTGCGGGCAATGCCTACGTGATGGACGCCGCAGCCTCGCTGATTACCTACGGCATTATGCTGGGTGAAAAACCCGCCGTGCTGTCGGCGATTGTGAAGTATCACTGTACCCACCGCGCACAGCAGTCAATTATTGATGCAATGGATATCGCAGGCGGTAAAGGTATCATGCTCGGCGAAGGCAACTTCCTGGCGCGCGGCTATCAGGGTGCGCCGATTGCCATCACCGTGGAAGGGGCAAACATCCTGACCCGCAGCATGATGATCTTCGGCCAGGGTGCGATTCGTTGCCATCCGTACGTGCTGGAAGAGATGGCTGCCGCGCAGAATAATGATGTGGATGCCTTCGACAAGCTGCTGTTCAAACATATCGGTCACGTCGGCAGCAACAAGGTGCGCAGCTTCTGGCTAGGCCTGACGCGCGGGCTGACCAGCGCGACGCCAACCGGCGATGCGACCAAACGTTACTACCAGCATCTGAACCGTCTGAGCGCCAACCTGGCCCTGCTGTCTGACGTCTCAATGGCCGTCCTGGGCGGTAGCCTGAAGCGTCGCGAACGCATCTCCGCCCGTCTGGGTGATGTGCTGAGCCAGATCTTCCTGGCCTCTGCGGTGCTGAAACGCTACGACGATGAAGGCCGTCAGGAAGCGGATCTGCCGCTGGTGCACTGGGGCGTGCAGGATGCGATGTATCAGGCCGAACAGGCGATTGACGATCTGCTGGCGAACTTCCCGAACCGCTTCGTGGCGGGTGCCCTGCGCGCGGTGATCTTCCCGACCGGTCGTCATCACCTGGCGCCGTCCGACAAGCTGGATCACAAAGTGGCAAAAATCCTCCAGGTACCAAGCGCAACCCGCTCTCGTATTGGTCGGGGTCAATATCTGGCACCTACCCCGCATAACCCGGTAGGTTTGCTGGAAGAGGCGCTGCTTGACGTGATGGCCGCCGACCCGATTCACCAGAAGATCTGCAAACAGCTGGGCAAAAACCTGCCGTTTACACGACTGGATGAGCTGGCAAAACAGGCGCTGGCAGGTGGCATCATCGACAACAGCGAAGCTGCGATTCTGGTGAAAGCCGAAGAGAGCCGTCTGCGCAGTATTAATGTGGATGATTTCGAACCTGAAGAGCTGGCGACACAGCCGGTAAAGCTGCCAGAGAAGCACCGCAAACCTGAAGCGGCATAAGGCCTTTTGCTCCCACAAACCCCGCCCCGCGCGGGGTTTTTTATTGCCACATTTTCTGGTAATGACGTGCTACAGTGTCAAAAAGTGTTTATTAAGGAGCCTGTATCGTGCCTGGTTTAAAGATTTCTGTTTTGCAGCAACCTTTAGTGTGGATGGACGGCCCCGCCAACCTTCGCCATTTTGATCGCCAGCTGGAAGAGATTACCGGACGCGATGTGATTGTCCTGCCGGAGATGTTTACCACAGGTTTCGCGATGGAGGCAGCAAAACAGTCCATGCCGCAGGACGAGGTGGTGGCCTGGATGCACGCCAGGGCGCAGGAAACAAATGCGCTGATTGCCGGTAGCGTCGCACTCCAGACCGGGCGCGGACCGGTCAACCGCTTCCTGCTGGTCGAGCCGGAAGGAAAAGTCCATTTCTACGATAAGCGCCACCTGTTCCGCATGGCGGATGAACATCAACATTATGAAGCCGGAAGCGAACGCGTGGTATTTGAATGGCGCGGCTGGCGTATTCTGCCGCTGGTCTGCTATGACCTGCGCTTCCCGGTGTGGTCGCGCAACCGCAACGATTATGACCTGGCGTTGTACGTCGCCAACTGGCCCGCCCCACGCTCCCTGCACTGGCAGGCTTTACTGACCGCGCGCGCGATTGAAAATCAGGCTTATGTCGTTGGCTGTAACCGCGTGGGAACGGACGGCAACGGGCATCACTATCGCGGTGACAGCCGGGTGATCAGTCCGCAGGGTGAGATTATTGCCACCGCCGAGCCGCATCAGGCAACACGAATTGACGCTGAGATCTCGTTAACGACGTTAAAGGAGTATCGGGAGAAGTTTCCGGCCTGGCAGGATGCAGATCCGTTTAGCATTGGTTGAAAAAAAGCCGGGTGACGGCTGCGCCTTACCCGGCCTACAAAAAGCACAGCGTAGGCACGGTAAGCGCAGCGCCACCGGGCGTTAATTAACTCACCAGCGCCTGCCCGTCTTTGCGGCTTTCCGTCGCGGCCACGTAGTGCCCTTCCGGCATACGGTAAATCACCTGCGCACCGCCGAAGTTATAATCCTGAAGCGGATCTTCCACCACGATCTGATGCCCGCGCTCGCGCAGCGCCGCGATAGTATTGCGATCGAACGTTGATTCGACGATCACCTCCCTGCCCTGCACCACGCGCCAGCGCGGCGCATCGATTGCCGCCTGCGGGTTTTGCCCGTGCAGCATAATGCGCAGCGCCATCTGCATGTGCCCCTGCGCCTGCATCGGGCCGCCCATCACGCCGAAGGACATCAGCGGCTTGCCGTTGCCGTCCATCGCAAATCCCGGAATGATGGTGTGGAACGGGCGCTTGCTGCCCGCCAGCGCGTTCGGGTGCGCAGGATCCAGCACAAAGCCGCAGCCCCGGTTTTGCAGGCTGATCCCGGTATCCGGCACCACGATCCCTGAACCGAATCCCATATAGTTGGACTGAATAAACGAGACCATCATCCCACTCGCATCCGCGGTGCTGACGTAAACCGTCCCGCTCTGCGTCGGCGATCCGTACACAAAATCAGAGGCGCTATCGTGGTTGATAAGCGCGGCGCGCGACTTCAGGTAATGGTCACTCAGCAGCTCTTTCGCCGCGAAGGCCATGTGTTCTTCATCCGCAACGTAGCGGTCGAGATCCGCCAGCGCCAGCTTCATCGCCTCGATGGAGAGATGAAGAGACTGCACGGAATCCGGGTGATGCTTCTCAATGCCGCACTGCTCAAGAATACCCAGCGCGATCAGCGTGGCGATCCCCTGACCGTTTGGCGGCAATTCCTGAACCGAGCCGCCCGCGAAGTCGCGCGACAGCAGGTCAACCCAGTCCACGCGGTGGTTTGCCAGATCCTCTGTCGTCAGATGCGCACCGTGTTCTTTGGCAAAAGCAGCGATTTTCTGCGCCAGCTCGCCGCGGTAAAACGCGTCACCGTTGGTTTTCGCAATCAGCTCCAGCGAGTTCGCCTGCGCCGGGTTACGGAAGATTTCCCCCACGCGCGGGGCGCGGCCTTCCGGCGCGAAGCAGGCGCTGAAGCCCGGCTGATCTTTCAGCTTGCTATAGCCTCGCTGCCAGAGATGACCAATCAGCGGCGAGACGGGAAAGCCGTTGCGCGCGTAGTCAATGGCAGGCTGCGCCAGCGTGGTCAGCGGCAGCGTGCCGAAGCGCTCCGCCAGCGCGACCCAGCCGGATACCGCTCCCGGCACGGTCACCGCGTCCCAGCCAATTTCCGGCACTGCGCTTTTTCCGGCAAACAGATCCGCATGCCAGCTGGCCGGCGAGCGGCCTGATGCGTTGAGGCCGTGAAGCTTTTCACCGTCCCAGACGATGGCAAAGGCGTCGCTGCCGATCCCGTTGCCGGTCGGCTCAACCACCGTCAGCGCCATCGCGGTGGCAATGGCTGCATCGACGGCATTGCCGCCCAGTTGCAGCATCTTCATCCCCGCCTGCGCCGCCAGCGGCTGCGACGTGGCAACCGCGTTATGGCCCAGCATCGGCGGACGGCGTGAATCGTAACCGGACGTAAAATCAAGCGCTTTGGTCATCATGACTCCTTAGTCGTGGCGCGGATCGAGCGCATCGCGCAGCCCGTCGCCGAGTAGATTAAAGCCCTGCACGGCAAGGAAAATCGCCACGCCGGGGAAAACGGACATCCACGGAGCCTGCTCCAGAAACCCTTTCGCGGTGTTGAGCATGGAGCCCCAGGACGGATTTGGCGGCTGCTGTCCCAGCCCCAAAAACGACAGGCTGGCTTCGGCGATAATCGCCGAGGCGATCGCCAGCGTGGCCTGCACGAGGATCGGCGACATTACGTTTGGCAGGACGTATTTAATGATGATCCAGCGATCCGGCAGGCCAATCGCCCGCGCGCCGTCGATATACTCTTCGTTGCGAATGGCGATCACCTGGCCGCGCGTCAGCCGGGCGAAAATCGGCATTGCCGAGAGACCAATGGCGATCATCGCATTCGTCAGGCTTGGGCCCAAAAATGCCCCCAGCGCGATCGCCATGATCAGGAACGGACAGGCCAGCAAGGCCTCAATAAAGCGCGAGATCACGCCGTCCCACATCTTCTGGAAGTAGCCCGCCACCAGCCCCAGCGGCACGCCGATGACCACGGCAATAATGACCGACATACAGCCCGCCATCAGCGAGGTGCGCGCCCCCCAAATAATGCGGGATAAGATGTCACGCCCCAGCTCGTCGGTGCCGAACCAGTACATCGCCGACGGCGCTTTGCGCACCGCCAGGAAGTTGGCTTTGACCGGGTCGAAGGGGGCGATCCACGGCGCCAGCAGCGCCACCAGGACAAAAAAGCCCACCACAAGCGCGCCAATCACCGCGCTTTTATTGCCGAGAAATTTCTTCAGCACCCGGTTCTGCGCGCGCGGCAGCGTGGGGGCAACGGTTTGCGTCGTCAGTTCCGCCATGGTTAACCTCGCATTTTCGGGTTGATAAGGACGTAGAGCACGTCGGCCAGCAGATTGAGCATCAGGAAGCCGATCGCCACGATCAGCACCACGCCCTGCACCACCGCATAGTCACGATTGAACACCGAGTCGACGATCATTTTGCCAAAGCCCGGAATGGTGAAGACCTGCTCGGTCAGCACCGCGCCGCCCAGTAGCTCGCCGAACAGCAGCGTGGTGAGGGTGATTACAGGCACTAGCGCGTTGCGAAAGGCGTGCTTCAGGATCACTGCTTTCGGCAGCAGCCCCTTCGCGCGCGCGGTGCGGATGTAATCCGCTTTCAGCACCGCAATCATCGACGCACGGGTATGGCGCATCAGCGTCGCCGCCAGTCCGGTTCCGAGCACGGACGCGGGCAGCAGCAGCGTGCGCAGGTTCTGGATCGGATCTTCACTGAATGGCACATAACCGGACGCAGGTAACCATTGCAAGTTCACCGAAAAGACCAGAATCAGCAGGATCCCCAGCCAGAAGTGCGGAATTGATATCCCCGAGATCGCCACAAAGTTCGCCCCGTGATCGACCCAGCTGTTTTTATTCACCGCCGCAAGGATCCCCATGCTGATGCCAAACACCAGCGCGATGATCATCGCCAGCAGAGAGAGCTCCAGCGTGACCGGCAGCTTGCTGGCAATCAGCTGCGTGACCGGTTCATGCGTGCGCAAGGAGACGCCCAGATCGCCCTGCAGCGCGCGCGTCAGCCAATGGAAATACTGCACGGGGATCGGCGCATCCAGATTAAGCTCAGCACGAAGTTGGGCAATGACCGCCGGATCGCGCTCCTCCCCGGCCATGGCGATCAGCGGGTCGCCGGGCAGCAGCTTTTGCAGCCCGAACACCATCATGCTCACCAGCAATAGCGTCGGGACGGCCAGCAGCAGACGTTTGCAAATCAGTTCCAGCATGGGTTCTCCTCAGGACGTTTATTTTGCCAGCGTCAAACCGGCCAGACGCACGATGCCGTCCGGGTACGGCTTAAAGCCCTGCACGTTCTTGTTCAGTCCAAAAATGCGCGGCTCGAAGTAGAGGTAGGCAATCGGCATGTCGGTCTGGAGCTGCTTCACCACCTTGTCGTACAGCGGCTGGCGTGCGGCCTGGTCGGTGCTCTGACGCGCCTGGGTCAGCCATTCATCAACCTGCGCGTTGCTGTAGCGACCGTCGTTCAGCGTGCCTTTACTGTGGATAAAGCCGTAAATGCTGCCGTCCGGATCCGGGCGCCCCGACCAGCCGGAGAAGCTCAACTGGTAGTCACCGCTCTGCTGGCGATCCAGCAGCGTAGCGAACTCGGTCATTTGCAGGTTCAGGTTAAAGCCCGCCTCTGCCACCATCGCCTGCAATACCTGTCCCACCTGCTGCGAGGTTGGGTTGTTCGGCACCAGCAGATTGACGCTCAGCGGCGTGGTCACACCGGCGGCTTTCAGCAGCGCTTTGGCTTTATCGACGTCGCGCGGCGGGACCGGCAGGTTAACGTGGTACGGGCTGACCGGTGAAAACGCCTGATTTGCCGGGGTGTAGAGCCCTTCAAAGACCACCTGGTTTAACGCATCGCGATCGATTGCCTGAGAAAACGCCTCGCGCACGCGGGCATCTTTAAACGGATCGTTGGCCGGCACCTTGCCATTGTTAATATTGAAGGTGATCCCCTGATAGCCCAGACCGGTGACCTTCGCCAGCGCCAGCTTGCTGTCGGCTTCGACGGTTTTGACGTCGCTGGCGGCAATGCCTTCGGTCAGGTCGAGATCGCCCGCGCGCAGGTTCGCCAGGCGCACGGAGGCATCCGGGATCGGCAGGTAGATGATTTTGTCGAAGTGGTAGGCGTCTTTGTTCCAGTAGTTGTCGAAGCGGGTCAGAACGATGCGGTCCTGCGAGACGCGGCTGTCGAACTTATAGGGGCCAGAGCAGACCGGATGGGCGGCAAAGTCGGGCTTTTTCGCCGCTTCCGGAGCCATCATCGCCCCGGCGCGGTCAGTGAGCTGCATCAGCAGCGCGGCATCGGGGGTCTTCAGGTGCAGGGCGATCTGCATCGGGCCAGTAACTTCCACGGACTCTACGGACGAGATTTCACTTTTACGCAGGGAGCCTTTTAAGGTCAGGGCGCGGTCGAGGTTGTACTTTGCCGCCACCGCATCAAATTTTTCACCGTCGTGGAAGGTCACGCCTTCACGCAGGTTGAGCGTCAGGGTTTTACCGTCTTCGCTCCAGGCCCAGTCTTTTGCCAGCCCCGGCACCACCTTTAAATGCTCATCAACGTCCACCAGCCTGTCGCAGAGAGAGGCAAACACGAAACGGCCATAGTAGGTGCGCGCCAGATGCGGGTCGAGCATGTCAGGGTCAGCGCCCAGACCGATTCGCAGCACGCTTTCAGAATGGGCGGGCAGCGCCGCGCCAAGCAACATAACACTTCCCAGTACGGTCAAAAGAGAATTACGCATTGTCATTATCATGAGTTCCTTGAAGGAAGGGAGGAGTGAGTGGCCGCGTGTTCAAACAGCGCGCGGCGGCGCAGAAAAGCGGCGGATGGCGGTGCGATCTGGATAACGCTGCGATCGCGATTGATCTCCTGCCAGCGATGGCAGGCAACCTGACGTCCGCCGTCGAGCACCTGATTAATCGGCTCGATCTGGCGGCATTCATCTGTAACGTAGGGGCAACGGGTGTGGAAACGGCAGCCGGACGGCGGGTTAGCCGGGTTCGGTAAATCACCCTGCAACAGCGGCGTATCCCGCGCTACGCCTGGCTGCATTTGCGGCGCTGAGGCAATCAACGCCTGGGTATAAGGATGCAACGGTGCGTCGAAGATGTCGTCGACGGTGGCCAGCTCGACGATTTGCCCAAGATACATTACCGCCACGCGGTCGCTCATATGACGGATAACCGCCAGCCCGTGGGCGACGATCACCATCGTTAGCCCCAACTGGTGCTTCAGGCTTTCCAGTAAATTAACCACCTGTGCCTGCACGGAAACGTCCAGCGCAGAAACCGGCTCATCACCCAGCAGCAGCTTTGGGCCTGACGCCAGCGCGCGCGCAATGCCGATACGCTGACGCTGCCCGCCGGAAAATTCGTGTGGATAACGCCCGGCCCAGGCCGCGGGCAAGCCGACCGTCCTGAGTAGCTCGGAGACGCGGTACTGGCGATCCGTTTTTTTCATGTTCTGGTGCAGCCACAGCGGCTCACCGACAATTTGCTCCACCGTCATGCGCGGGTTCAGCGAAGCGAAGGGATCCTGAAAGATGATCTGTAGCTCACGCCGGAGCTGGTTCAGACGGGCGCCCGAGGCGTGGGTGATCTCCTCACCCTGATAAAATACCCGCCCTTCGCTGGCGCCCAGCAGGCGCAGCAGCAGACGACCAAGGGTGGATTTCCCGGACCCCGACTCGCCGACAATTGCCAGCGTTTCGCCAGGCATCACCGACATCGAAACTCGGTCGACAGCGGTGACAAAGCGGGCCGACGTAAACAGTTTTTTCGGGCCGGGGAAAAGCTTGCTCAGATCGCGGGCTTCAAGAATGGGCATGGTCATGCGGTCTCTCCCAGGGCAATGTGGTGTTCGAGCGGCACGCGGAAGCAGGCAACCTGATGGCCCGTACCGAGCGTAGTGAGCGGTGGTTTTTCAGCATGACAGCGCGTCTGCGCGAAGGGACATCGGGTGGCAAAGCGGCAGCCTTGAGGCATGGATTCCGGCAGCGGGACCGATCCGGGAATAGTTGATAGCTGGCCTTTACGCGCGCCCATAGAAGGAAGGGAACCCATAAGGCCAATGGTATAGGGGTGATGCGGATCGGCAAACAGGGCTTCAACACTCCCCTGCTCCACTACCTGTCCGGCATACATCACCGCCACCTGCTGCGCGACTTCGGCCACCACGCCTAAATCGTGGGTGATCATCAGCACCGCCGTGCCCGTTTCTTCTTTTAAAGTATTGAGCAGGGAGAGAATTTGCGCCTGAATGGTCACGTCCAGAGCAGTAGTGGGTTCGTCAGCAATGAGTAGTTTGGGATGGTTTATCAGCGCCATCGCAATCATCACGCGCTGGCGCATACCGCCGGAAAGCTGATGCGGGTAAGCCTTAAGGCGCATCTCTGCGGCCGGGATCTGCACCTTCTTCAGGATCTGTAGCGCAACCGTCATCGCCTCAGCCCGGGAGATCGTTTGATGGCGCATCACCGCTTCACTGAGCTGATCGCCAAGCGTGAAGGCCGGGTTGAGCGAGGTCATGGGCTCCTGGAATATCATCGCCAGCTCGCTGCCGCGCAGATCGGCATACTCCCGCGGCGAGAGCTTGCGCAGATCCTGGCGGCGGAAATTCATCTCCCCGCTGACGATCCGGGCGCTGGCAGGTAATAACCCCATCAGCGCCAGGGAAGTGATGCTTTTACCGCAGCCGGACTCGCCTACCAGCGCCAGCGTTTCTCCCGCCCTGACCGTCAGCGAGATATCGTCGAGCACGCTCACCGGCGAGCCTGCGAATTTAACGTTGAGGTTTTGCAGCCGCAGTACGGGCGTGGCGTCCTTAAAGGGTATCGTCGTCATAGCGTGGAATCGTCCTCAAGGTGGATAGCCTGAATCAGGGCGGTTTGCAGGCTGAGCAGGTGTTCGCGCATGGCGGCAGCTGCTTCATTAGGCTGGCGATGAATAATCGCTGACATGATTTTGTGATGGTGGTCGTTGTAGCTATCGACACGTTCAGGGGTGCGGGCAAGTTCGCGTAAATGCTGCCAGCCAGGCTCCCGGCGGACGGCATCTATCGCATCAAAAAGCCCAAGCATCAGGCGGTTACCTGCTGCCTCCGCAATGGCGCGGTGGAAGGCGCTATCCCACAGTTCGTTGAGATCGCGGTCATCCGGGCTGACCTTATTAATGCGTTCCAGCATACGCTGCATGAGCGCGAGGTTTTCCCTGGTGGCACGCAGTGCCGCAAGTCGGGCTAAGCCGGGTTCGAGCTGTAGTCGAGCTTCCATGACTTCCAGCAGGTTGGTTTGCTGAACCAATCCCTGAAGCGCCAACGGCTCAACCGGGGCAGATGGACCAATAAAGGTACCCTTGCCCTGCTTGCGCCAGATACGCCCTTCCTCTTCCAGCACGTCCAGCGCGCGACGCACTTCACGTCGGCCTACGCCGAGAGTGTCCGACAGCTCACGTTCAGTGGGCAGTGGAATGCCTGGTGTTGACTCGTGCTGGTTGATAAGCCCGCGCAGCTGCTCAAGCGCAGTACTGGAATTAGCTAAAAACCGTGAAGGCTTTTCCATATTGGTTCGCTCGCTTTCATCATTGCTTTATTTTTATTAATAATAAGTTATTGATATGACGCAGAACTTAACGTGCTAATGATTAAGCAATTAACGAACCAATAGCGTATTGGTTCGTTAATTTTCTGAAAAATGATCGGTAACCGAATGATTTCTTACCAATTATTTTACATAATTATTACATAAGAAGATGGGCACGGAGGTGAGAGCGGGCAAAAAATGCACAAAAACAGTGCAATTAACGCACTAAAATCGTGCAATTGTTAATAAAATGCACTACATTCATTAATTTTTTGTTAATGAAAATAAAAAGAGGAATGAACAATATTCGAGGGACGATAAAACGACGAAAGCCTGAATCATTTCTGACTCAGGCTTTCTGAATAGTGGCGGAACGGACGGGACTCGAACCCGCGACCCCCTGCGTGACAGGCAGGTATTCTAACCGACTGAACTACCGCTCCACTGTTCCCGTTTGGGGAACGAGGCGAATATTACGGTTTGCCTCTGAACTCGTCAACGCTTTTTCTCAGGTTTTGAATCGTTTGCTGCAAAATTCACCCAAACGGTGATTTAACAAACGTTTCGGCACATTTTCACGTGCGCCACAGACAGCTTCCGCCCTTCTTCTGCACTAAATCGAGACGAGATTCATGGTTCATCAGTTCTTCATCACTGGCTAAAACAACCCGCAGGCGATTCGCCTGACGCACAATACGCTGAATTCCCCCTTCATCCCGCGTCTGCTGGGATTCATTTTCCATACTGAATTTCATCGACGTTTGCCCGCCGGTCATGGTCAGGTAGACATCGGCCAGGATCTGGGCATCGAGCAACGCGCCGTGCAGCGTTCGCTTGGTGTTGTCTATCTCATAGCGAGAGCACAGGGCATCAAGGCTGTTACGCTTGCCGGGGAACATCTTCCTTGCCAGCGCCAGGCTATCCGTGACTTTACAGAACGTATTCGTCTTCGGGATATCGCGGTTGAGCTTGCTGAACTCATAGTCCATAAAGCCGATATCGAACGACGCGTTATGAATGACAAGTTCCGCACCTCTGATGTAGTCGAGAAATTCATCTGCGACGTCGGCAAAGGTGGGCTTATCCAGCAAAAACTCATCGGCAATTCCGTGAACGCCGAACGCTTCCGGGTCCACCAGCCGATCGGGTTTGAGGTAAACGTGGAAGTTGTTGCCCGTAAGGCGACGGTTCACCACTTCAACGGCACCAATCTCAATGATTTTGTGCCCTTCGTAGTGGGCGCCAATCTGATTCATACCGGTGGTTTCGGTATCGAGAACAATCTGGCGAGTAATTGCAGTGCTCATAGCGGTCATTTATGTCAGACTTATCGTTTTACTGAACGTTTCAAATACAGGAAGTCTACCAGAGATGCGTAAACAGGTAGAAATTTTCACCGATGGATCTTGTCTCGGTAACCCAGGGCCCGGCGGCTATGGCGCCATTATGCGCTATCGCCAGCATGAAAAAACATTTAGTGAAGGCTATTTCCTGACCACCAACAACCGCATGGAGCTAATGGCGGCCATCGTGGCGCTGGAAGCGTTAAAAGAACATTGTGACGTGGTGCTGAGTACCGACAGCCAGTATGTCCGCCAGGGTATTACCCAATGGATCCACAACTGGAAAAAACGCGGCTGGAAAACGGCAGAGAAAAAACCCGTCAAGAATGTCGATCTCTGGAAGCGTCTTGATGCCGCCCTCGGTCAGCACGAAATCAAATGGGAGTGGGTAAAGGGGCACGCCGGTCACCCTGAAAACGAACGCTGTGACGAGCTGGCTCGCGCGGCGGCATCCAACCCAACCCATGAGGATGCAGGTTATCAACCTGAATCCTGATCATGGTTTTTTGTACTGCCGCGTGGCCCCCACGGTCTGGCGGATCCGCGTTTTTGATTTGCTTTGCTTCATCGGGTTGAGCGTAAGGGGGATCGTCCTCTTACGCGCGACAATAAATTGCATGCAGCCCAGCGCGGGTAAATGGGTGCTTAATAAGACCCCGCCTTTACGCGTCCAGGGGATGACCTGAAAACCCCCGTAGCTCAGCACTTCGAAATTTAACAGTGAAAGCCAGTCCAGCTGGCGCATCATGGTAAACATCCTGCTGTTATAAGGCGGCGTGCGACGCAGAACGGGCGTCAGCTTACGTAGCCCCATCAGACTCAGCGGATTAAAACCGCTCAGGATCAGCCAGCCGTCATCAATCAAAACGCGGTCGGCTTCCCGCAGCAGACGATGGGGATCGCTGCACCAGGGCAGCGTGTGGGCGAGCAGACAGGCATCAATGGATTTTTCCGCAAACGGCAAATGCAGCGGATCCGCTTTCACCTGAACCGGGGAGCCATTAAGCGATACGCTAACCTGATGCGAGATAGCGCAGCTTTCGGTATTGATTTCTGCGCTCAGATTGCCAATCTTAAGCAGGTGAAAACCATACATTTTCGCGAGCCAGGGTTTAAGCTGAAGTTCTAAGGCCTCGCGATAATATTCACCCCAGGGCAACTCTGCCCAACGTTCCGGTGGTGCGACAGTCTGAGGTATCCTTGCCGGTTTCATCAAAACACCCGCCACGCTATAAGAGGTAATGCATGAATCTTATCAGTATTTCCGCCTTTCAGGACAATTACATCTGGGTTTTAGTCGACGACGATCGCAGATGCATCATTGTTGATCCAGGCGAATCCGCACCGATCCTGCACGCGATAAAAGAAAACGACTGGCAGCCTGAAGCGATCCTCCTTACCCATCACCATCACGATCATGTCGGCGGTGTTCCCGATCTCCTTGCGCGCTATCCCCATCTACCCGTCTACGGACCAGCAGAGACACAGGATAAGGGTACGACGCAAGTTGTTGAAGAAGGCGAAAGTATCCTCATCCTCGGGTGGGAGTTTTCCGTATTTGCCACGCCAGGTCACACTTCCGGTCATCTCTGTTTCTACAGCAAACCTTATCTGTTTTGTGGCGACACGCTGTTTTCTGGCGGCTGTGGAAGGCTGTTTGAAGGCACGCCAGAACAGATGTATCAATCTTTACAAAAAATTAATGCGCTGCCAGCCGACACCGTAATTTGTTGCGCACATGAGTATACATTAGGGAATATGAAGTTTGCTGCAAGCGTGCTGCCTGAGGATCGGGCGATTCAGGATTATTACCAGAAAGTGAAGGAGTTACGTGCAAAAAACCAAAAAACACTCCCCGTAATTCTGAAAAATGAGCGACAAATAAATTTATTTTTAAGAACTGATGATGTTGATTTAATTAATAAAATTAATCAAGAAACAAATTTGTTACAACCTGAAGCGCGATTTGCATGGTTAAGGTCAAAGAAAGATAACTTCAGATAATTGCGGGTTGCCTTTTCAAAATTTCGCCGTTATCATCGCTCGTCTTTTAAGCAACTATTGACACACACATGAAGGCAAAAGCGATATTACTCGCCTCTGTCCTGCTTGTAGGTTGCCAGTCACAAAACGGCAGCAACGTACAACAGCACGCACAGAGCCTTTCTGCGGCTGGTCAAGGGGAAGCAGGGAAGTTTACGAGTCAGGCGCGATGGTTGGACGATGGGACATCCTTCGCGCAGGAACAAGACTTGTGGGCCTCTATTGGCGACGAGCTAAAGATGGGAATTCCGGAAAACAGCCGGATTCGCGAACAGAAACAGAAGTATTTGAGAAATAAGAGCTATCTCCACGATGTAACATTACGGGCAGAGCCGTATATGTACTGGATAGCCGGGCAAGTTAAGAAACGTAACATGCCTATGGAACTGGTACTACTACCCATAGTGGAGAGCGCTTTTGACCCGCACGCGACGTCTGGCGCCAATGCAGCAGGCATCTGGCAGATCATTCCGAGCACAGGGCGAAATTATGGTTTAAAGCAGACCCGCAACTACGATGCGCGTCGTGATGTTGTCGCTTCAACGACAGCCGCTCTCGACATGATGCAACGTCTGAACAAGATGTTTGACGGCGACTGGTTATTGACCGTCGCGGCGTATAACAGTGGTGAAGGTCGTGTACTGAAGGCAATGAAAGCGAATAAAGCGCGTGGAAAATCCACAGACTTCTGGTCGCTCTCACTGCCACAGGAAACAAAGATTTACGTACCGAAAATGCTGGCACTGGGCGATATTCTCAAGAACAGCAAACGTTACGGTGTACAACTGCCAACACCAGACGAAAGTCGTGCACTGGCGCGTGTCCGCCTCAGCAGCCCGGTTGATATTCAACAGGTTGCCGATATGACGGGTATGTCGGTAAGTAAGCTTAAAACCTTTAATGCAGGTGTTAAAGGCTCCACGCTGGGCGCTAGTGGCCCTGGCTATGTGATGGTTCCGCAGAAACATGCGGAACAGTTACGAGAGTCTTTAGCTTCGGGTGAAATTGCAGCCGTTCAGTCCACGCTGATCGCTGATACGTCGCCTGTAAGCAGCCGCAGCTATAAGGTGCGTTCAGGTGATACGCTTTCAGGTATTGCATCACGTCTTGGCGTGAATGCGAAAGATCTCCAGCAGTGGAATAATCTGCGCGGATCTGGTCTGAAAGTGGGTCAAACGCTGACCGTAGGTGCAGGTAGCAGCGCACAGCGTCTCGCTAAAAACAGCGATAGCATTACCTATCGCGTACGTAAAGGCGACTCGCTGTCCAGTATTGCTAAGCGTCACGGCGTAAACATCAAAGATGTGATGCGCTGGAACAACGATACTGACAACCTGCAACCTGGCGACCAGCTGACGTTGTTTGTGAAAAACAGCGCTACGCCTGATTCCTGATAGTACGATCGCTTGTTAAAAAGGCACCGATTCCCCTCGGTGCCTTTTTTATTTATCCCGCTTTTTGCGCTTCAGCCATAATGGTGTCGCTGGTAAACGAACCATCGTCATGCAGTTCAAAGTACGCCTTCACGTCAGCAGAGGCGCTCTCCTGATACAATCGGATCGCCTGAGTCAATGCCTCGGGTGTGCGCATCCGTGCAATCCATGATGTGAACTCCAGCGGCAAACGGTCGGTTATCAATGAGCGTGAAATCAAGCCGGCTTCGGTGATAAACGTAAGCCACTCTCCACTGGAGTAGTTTTGCACGTGCGAGGTATCACGCAGCGCTTCAACCGTCTGGAGCCAGATATTCCGTACCGGATGTCCGGGAGACATCACGTCCATGATGATGAAGATTCCGCCCGGTTTGAGCACGCGTTTCACTTCCCGTAATGCCTGCCCCACATCATGCCAGTGGTGTGCAGAGTAACGGCTAATCACAACCTCAAACGACGCATCCTCAAAGGGTAAAGATTCAGCGTAGCCCTGGCGCGTCGTGACGTTATTCAGCCCTTTCGCTTTCGCCGCTTCAGCAACCACATCCAACATCTGGCTCGATAAGTCATACGCCGTCACCAGAGCAACCTGCTGTGCGGCGGTAAAACTGGCGTGCCCCGCCCCGCAGCCTAAGTCCAGCACGTGCGCGTCAGGAAACGCGGCGAGCCGTTCGCCGAGACGCACCAGGTCGCGGCCAGAGGCGTGCACGGCGCTGCTCAGGTAGGCACTTGCCTGAGAACCAAACTGTTTTTCGACGTTGTCATGATGGGAGTGTGTTGTTGTCATGTTGCTGTCCTTTTATGGGTTAAAAAAGAAAGGGCAGCACCCGCACAGGCCTGCCCCACGGCAGACCTGACGCACCATTATTTATCAGGTTTGCCGGGACTGAATTCAACTAGTAGAGGATTATGATCGGAGGCGCGCGTCACCAGAACGGAGGCGTCGTGCACGCTTAAACCCCGATAGAAGACAAAATCGAGAGGACGACCAAACGCTTTCTTGCGCTGGTCATCGTTAAAACGAACTTCACGCAGCGACATTTCACGCGCGAAGCGATACAACGCGTTCATACGTGGACGGCTCCAGGCATTGAAGTCCCCGGCCATAATGATCGGCCCACTGTGATGAGCAATCTGATCGCCAATGGGCAGTAACTGCTTACTGTACACATCAACACCCAGGCTAAAGTTCACCGCATGAATGTTTACCACCATCAGCAGACGGGTGTCGGGCAACGGATAGACCGTGACCAGCGCCGATTTTGCCAGACGCAGGATTGGCTCACGTTCACGCAGCGGGCAGCAATAGACCGGATGTGCGGCTGAAAGGGTCATCACCCCAGAAGGATGCTGTGGCAGAACAAAGGCAGGCACCTGATCGGCTGCAAGATAGTTTGTCGTTGCAAACCTGACCAGCTCAGGCGTGGTTTGCGCCTCCTGTAACAGCACCAGATGCGCATCTTTACCAAAATTTTTAAGTACGGATAACCACTCCGCACGCTGTTGTTTAAAGATGTTCCACACCAGTACGCGAATTTTTTCGTCACTGCTTAATGGCGTGCCCGCTGGTAATGCCTGACCCAGGCTCGCAAACGACCCCGGAGGCAAGATCCTCTCCGCGGGCATTCCGGCAACATAACGCATGGCATAGGTATTTTTTCGCACTTTTGGAAACGACCTCTGTAACATGAACCAGCCCGGAAAACGGACTGGTTCTAATGTTATAGGGATTTTAGGTCACACTTTCAACGCAATTACTGAGAAACCGCTTTCCAGTTTTGTAAGCAAGCACTTACTGATACTTATCCAAGCGCGACGCGAGCGGGTTTATCAAGCCGTCCACTCAGACCAATAAGCAGGAAAGCGACAAGCACAATTACCGCACCAATCCATGGCGTTTGGGTTAATCCAACGTGTTCAACCGTCTGCCCGCCGATAACCGATCCGAGTGCGATACCAATATTGAATGCGGCGATATTCAGGCCGGATGCGACATCCACCGCATTGGGCGTATAGCGTTCGGCTTTCTGTACAACATAGACCTGCAATCCCGGTACGTTACCAAACGCGAATATTCCCATAACCAACACAGTTACCAGCGCGGCGTATTGTATCGACGCGGTGAACTGGAAAATCATCAGCAGGACAACCAGCGCGGCGAAGATAAATTTTAGCGCCGGTACCGCACCATGCTTATCTGCAAGCTTGCCGCCCCAGATATTGCCGATTGCGACGGAGATACCGTAGCCCAGTAAAATCCAGCTCACTGCGCCCGGAGAAAAACCAGCCAGTTCCTGCATCATCGGTGCAAGGAAAGTGAACGCAGTGAACACACCTCCATAACCCAGAGCCGTAACGGCATAGATCAGCAGCAGGCGCGGGTGTGTCAGAACCTTAACCTGATCGCTCAGGCTGGCGCTCGCGCGCCCCGAAATACTGGAGGGCACCAGTAGCAGGCTGGCTACCAGAGCAATTACGCCCAACAGCGATACCGCGAGGAAGGTTTCTCGCCAGCCAAAATGTTGCCCAATAAACGTTCCTGACGGCACGCCGGTGACCAGCGCGACGGTTAAGCCGCCAAACATAATCGCAATGGCTGACGCCGCTTTCTCTTTTGGCACCAGGCTGGTTGCAATCGTGGAACCGATGGAGAAGAAGACACCGTGCGCGAGGCCAGTCAGCAAACGGGCAATGACCAGCGTGGTGTAGTCCGGTGCCTGCCACGCCAGAATATTGCCGGCGGTGAAGAGCACCATCAGGGCAACTAACAGTTGTTTACGTGGAAAGCGTCCAGTCAGTGCGGTCAGCACAGGCGCCCCAACAGCGACGCCTAACGCGTAAATAGATACCAGCAGTCCGGCAGAAGGCAGCGAAATGGCGAGTTGATCAGCAATGGTAGGAACAAGTCCTACAATAACAAATTCGGTCGTGCCAATTGCGAAGGCACTGATCGTCAGGGCAAGAAGCGCCAGTGGCATAAATACTCCGTCTCTTCAGGATTAAGATGACAGGCAGTATGCGCCAGTGTTTAAATAACAAAAATGGTTAGAATCTCAATAGAATTTTGCGGATGATGCAATAATGAAAGCCACATCGGAAGAACTGACTATCTTTGTTGCCGTTGTTGAAAGCGGCAGCTTCAGCCGTGCGGCCGAACAGCTCGGGCAGGCGAACTCCGCCATCAGCCGCTCGGTGAAAAAGCTGGAGATGAAGCTCGGGGTAAGTCTGCTCAACAGAACAACGCGGCAGCTCAGCCTGACGGAAGAAGGTGAACGTTATTTTCGCCGCGTACAATCCGTTTTGCAGGAGATGGCGGCAGCTGAGACGGAAATAATGGAGTCGCGTAGCACTCCGCGTGGATTGCTACGCATTGATGCGGCAACGCCGGTTGTGCTTCATTTTCTGATGCCATTAATCAAGCCATTCCGGGAACGTTATCCGGAGATGACTCTGTCCCTGGTCTCTTCAGAGACGTTTATTAACCTGATCGAGCGTAAAGTTGATGTGGCGATCCGCGCGGGAACCCTGACGGATTCAAGTTTACGCGCTCGCCCTCTGTTCACCAGCTACCGCAAAATTATCGCGTCACCGCAATATATTGCAGAGCATGGCAAACCGGAGACCGTTGAGGAGCTGAAGCAGCACCTGTGCCTGGGCTTTACGGAACCTGTCTCGCTGAACACCTGGCCCGTGGCCTGTCATGACGGGCAACTTCATGAGATCACTTGCGGACTTTCGTCTAATAGCGGAGAAACGCTGAAACAGCTTTGTCTTGAAGGAAATGGGATCGCCTGTTTATCAGACTATATGATTGATAAGGAAATAGCTGCGGGTCAGCTTGTAGAACTGATGGCTGACAAACGCTTACCTGTAGAGATGCCTTTTAGCGCAGTGTATTACAGTGACAGAGCGGTAAGTACGCGCATACGCGCTTTTATCGACTTCCTTAGCGAACATATAAAAACAGCTCCCGGAGGAGCTGTGTGAGGGTTTAAGGGTACAGAGGAAGGGCTTTTATTAATCCCAGTCTGGTGCTAACCCTTCCGGGCTGACCAGACGATCGTTGCATTCCAGTGCAACGATCGCGTTTTTATCTTCATCATCAAGCTGGAGATCCCGCGCTAACAGGTTACTTGCCAGGTTTTCACGTTTGGTTGAAGACGGGATCACGGCATAGCCCTCACCCATCGCCCATGCCAGGATCACCTGTGCGGCTGTCGCATTGTGTTTTTCAGCGATGCGTGCAATCACTTCATCTTTCAGCGCCTTACCATATGCCAGCGTCATGTACGAGGTGATGTGAATACCATGCTGTTTCGCCCAGTCCACGACTTTGCGGTTTTGCAGGTAAGGAGAGAGTTCAACCTGGTTGGTGGCAATATTCTCTTTACCCACTGCGGCAATCGCCCTTTCCATCAACGGGATGGTGAAGTTAGAGATGCCAATTTCACGCGTTAGGCCCTGCTCTTTCGCTTCCAGCAGCGCCTGCATGAACTCCTCCACAGAGACGGCATCGTCAGGTGATGGCCAGTGGATCAGCGTCAGATCAACATAGTCAGTACGCAGCTTTCTCAGACTTTCCTTCAGGCTTGGGATCAGCTTGTCTTGGCTGAGATTCTCAATCCAGATTTTAGTGGTGATGAAAAGTTCGTCGCGCGGTACGCCACTCTCTTCGATGGCCTGGCCTACGGCAGCTTCGTTATCATAAATCTGCGCCGTATCAATAGCACGATAGCCCAACTCAAGTGCGGTTTTAACAGATGCGATAACAACGTCGTCTTTCAGGCGGAAAGTGCCCAGACCCAGTGCAGGGATAGTCATATGATTCCTCAATCGTTATGTTCATAAACTGAGGAGAATTATCGCTGTAGTTGTTATGCCGAAAAAGATCGTGAACCGCAGAGGATTTTTGCTAATTTCGCAACAATCAAACGACAGATAAGAAAAAAGCCCTGAGCGTTAGCTCAGGGCTTTTAATAAGTGGCGGAACGGACGGGACTCGAACCCGCGACCCCCTGCGTGACAGGCAGGTATTCTAACCGACTGAACTACCGCTCCACCGAATACTTCTGTAACCACCGGATTAATGCACCGGCTTACTACTTAATTTGATGCCTGGCAGTTCCCTACTCTCACATGGGGAGACCCCACACTACCATCGGCGCTACGGCGTTTCACTTCTGAGTTCGGCATGGGGTCAGGTGGGACCACCG